>FMJZ01000876.1_pt1 | contig 59337 bp, 50 predicted proteins | sample 1987881 | NCBI WGS metagenome assembly FMJZ01 (sample SAMEA4378227, study PRJEB15110) | soil metagenome | biome: soil; feature: Field; material: Soil | place: India | collected 2015-03-11 | depth 0 m
CGCGCCTTCTCCGAACAATGCCCCGTAGGAGGTGGGATTATCCATCTAGGCGCGACTTCCATGGATATTGAGGATAACGCCGACGCGCTTCGTATCCGTCATTCGTTGGATTTGTTGCTCGCCTCGCTCGCCTTGCTCCTGCAAACGTTCCGCCGTCTCATCGAGGCCTGGGCCGAAACACCCCTGATGGGCTTCACGCACATCCAGCCGGCCGAGCCGTCCACGCTCGGCTATCGTCTTGCCTTCTACGCGCAAGACTTGTTGTACGACTACGAACGACTTTATCATCTGGCAAAGACGATCAAAGGGAAAGGCTTTAAAGGCGCAGTGGGCAGTGGCGCCTCCTACGCCGAATTGTTGGGCGCAGAGAACCTTGCCGCCTTCGAACAGAGACTTTCCGAAAAACTAAACTTGCCCTTTTTCACCGTGACTTCGCAGGTTTACCCGCGTCGGCAAGAATATGAGGTATTGACCGCGCTCGCCAGCCTGGGACTTTCGCTCTACAAATTCGCCTTCGACCTGCGCTTGCTCCAATCTCCCCCCTTCGGCGAACTGGGAGAGCCGTTCGGCGCGCGACAGGTTGGCTCCTCGGCCATGCCATTCAAGCGCAATCCCATCCGCTCCGAGAAGATCAATTCGATAGCGCGCTACCTGGCCGCGCTGCCGCGCCTGGCCTGGGATAATGCTGCCCATTCGCTGCTGGAGCGCACCCTGGATGATTCCGCCAACCGCCGCATCTTGCTGCCGGAAGCTTTCCTGGCGGCCGATGAACTACTCCGCACAGCCAACAGCATCGTCGGCAAATTGCGCGTGGACGAAGCCGCCATGGCTCGCAATCTCGCGATTTACGGTCCTTTTGCTGCCACCGAACGCGTGCTCATGACGTTGGTCAAGCGAGGCGCCGACCGTCAGGAAATGCACGAAAACATTCGCCTGCACGCGATGCGAGCCTGGGAAACCCTGCGCGCCGGCGGCGAGAATCCCTTGGTCGCCAACCTGTGTCAAGATGGCGCATTGACCGAATACCTGACAGAAACCGAAATTCGCGCTCTGATGGCCGCCAAAGCCCATGTCGGTGATGCGCCCGCGCGCGCCCGCGCCCTTGCCGGCCAGATTACACAAATCCTCTCTGCCTGTCCTCCTGCCGCAGCCTTATGACCACTCCCTACTGGGTCCAAGACGCTATCTTCTATCAAATCTTCCCCGATCGCTTCGCCAACGGCGACTCGAGAAACGATCCACCCCATGTCGCCCCATGGGGCAGCCCACCCCACACCTATAAGTTCCAAGGAGGCGACCTGCGCGGGATTATCCAGCACTTCGACTATCTGCTCGACCTGGGCGTGAACGCCATCTACCTCAACCCGATCTTCCAGTCTACCTCTACTCACCGTTACAACATCAGCGACTATTACAAAGTTGATCCCAAATTGGGCGGGACGCACGACTTCCTTGCTCTGCTCGAAATTGCCCACCGCAACAACGTCCATATCATCCTGGATGGGGTATTTAACCACTGCGGACGAGGGTTCTTCGCCTTCCAGGATGTACTTGAAAATGGGGAATACTCGCCTTATCAGGACTGGTTCCATATTTATCGTTTTCCATTGGATGCCTACGGCGACGGCGCGGCACATAATTACGCTGGCTGGTGGGGTTTCAAAAGTCTGCCGAAGTTCAACATGCGCAACCCGGCTACGCGTCGCTATATTCTTGACGTAGCCCGTTATTGGATTGAATTAGGCGCCGATGGTTGGCGATTGGACGTGCCAAACGAGATTGACGATGACGAGTTCTGGGCTCAATTCCGCCACGAAATCAAAGCTGTCGCCGCCGATGCATACCTGGTCGGCGAAATCTGGACTGCCGACCCACGCTGGGCAAACGACCGTCACTTCGACGGCCTGATGAACTATCCTATGCGCGAGGCGCTGTTGAGCTGCCTGACCGGTCAAAGTAACGCCGTCCAGTTCGCCGATCGGGTAGAAACCCTGCTCACAACGTACCCGCGCGAAAACGTCTATGCCATGTACCTGCCCCTTGGCAGCCATGACACAGAGCGACTAAAAACAGTCCTGGGAGGGAATATGGCCAAAATCAAACTGGCGTTCCTTTTCCAGATGGCTTACCCTGGCGCTCCTGCCATCTACTACGGCGATGAAATCGGTCTGGAAGGCGGGAAGGATCCCGACTGTCGCCGCGCTTTCCCCTGGAATGACCTGACCTGGAACGCCGAGTTGCGCCATTGGGTGAAGACGCTCATCGCGCTGCGCCGGCGTTTCCCTGCGATGCGTCGCGGCGATTACGAGCGCCTGCTGGCAGAGGAAAGCGGCCTCTACGTGTTCCGACGCAAACTCGGACGGGAAAACATCATTGTCGCGCTCAATCTCAGCCCACATACGAAGACGCTCGAACTGGACGCCGAAAAGGCCGGCTGGCACGAAGGGTATGAAGTCAGGAATCTCCTAGACCACCGAAAGCACGGCGTCTCCGATGGCTACCTCACCCTCGCCCTTTCGCCCTGGAGTGGAGCGTGGTTATCTTGACCTCACGCCTTTCTGCACTGCGCCTCCCCCTTCGGCGACTCTCCACCCCACACTTCTCGTACAAGCGATGGCAGCAGCTCTCCCGATTTCCCTTGCAGGAAATAGGTCGCGTAAGGAGTAAGCGAGGTCTCGCTGATATTAATCTCGACTACCAAGGCTCCGGCCAAACGGGCCACGTGTGGGAGCGAAGCCGCCGGCTCCACCACGCCGGAGGTGCCAACGGCGAAAAACGCCTGGCAGGACCGCGCGGCCTCCATTGCCCGGTTCAATTCGCGCGGCGGGAGCATTTCTCCAAACCAGACGACATCGGGCCGCAGTTTTGCACCGCATTTTGGACAAGGTGGCACTCCCTGCTCTGGCTGTTCCCATTCCTCCAAACGCTCGCTACACGCTGAGCAGCGGACGCGCGTGATATTGCCGTGCAGTTCAATCAGGTTCTTGCTCCCCGCGCGCTGATGCAACCCATCAATATTCTGTGTAATCAACGTGAACTCCGAAACACGCCGTTCCATTTCGACAAGGGCGTAGTGGCCGGGATTGGGTTGCACTTCGCCGGCCTTGAGGCGCCGCGTGGAATACCACTCCCAGACGAGTTGGGGATTGCGCTCAAACGCCTGCGGGGTAGCCAGGTCTTCCGGACGATACCGCGCCCACAGGCCCGACCCGGCATCACGAAAGGTAGGAAGGCCGGATTCTTGGGAAACGCCCGCGCCGGTCAACACAGCAACGCGCTGGACCGAACGCAAAAAACGCACAAGATCGCTTGGAAACCTGCTCATGTCCGCACGTGATACTCTCCCTCCGCCACCCACTTGTACGTTGTCAGTTCGCGCAGCCCCATCGGCCCACGCACATGCAGACGTTGCGTCGAAACCGCCACCTCGGCCCCCAACCCAAACTGACCGCCATCAGTAAAGCGCGTACTGGCGTTGACGTACACCGCTGCCGAGTCCACCTGGGCCACGAATCGCCGCGCGTTTTCCACGTCTTCCGTCAGAATCCCATCCGAATGCGCCGTGCTGTGTGTCGCGATGTGCGCAATCGCTTCGTCGAGCGAATCCACCACCTTCAGGCTAAGCACGAGGGAAAGCCACTCCGTGTCGAAATCATTTGGGCCAGCAGGCTGCACGAGACCCGCCAGTGAAGGCGGCAACGAAGTAAGACAGGCAAGCGCGCGCGGCTCGGCGCGGAAGGTTACTCCATCTTTGCCGAGATACGCCACCAGACGCGGCAGAAAGTCGCCCGCAACAGCCTGATGCACAAGCACAACATCCAACGCGTTGCACACGCTAGGCCGTTGCGTCTTTGCATTGTGAATGACGTTCAGCGATTTCTCCAGGTCGGCCGATTCATCTACAAAGAGATGGCAAATCCCTATCCCGCCGGTAATGACCGGTATCTGACTGTTTTCACGACAAAACCGATGCAACCCCTCGCCACCGCGCGGAATGATGACATCCACATACTCGTGCAGTTTAAGTAATTCGAGCACACGGGCGCGATCCGGGTCGTCAATGAACTGCACCGCATCCTCAGGCAGACCGACCTCCTGCAAGGAAGCGCGTACCAGTCCCACTAGGGCGCGGTTGGAGTGCAACGTCTCACTGCCGCCGCGCAAGATTGCGGCGTTTCCGGTCTTGACACACAAACCGGCTACGTCCAGCGTCACATTCGGGCGTGATTCATAGATCACGCCCAGCACGCCCAAGGGAACACGCTGTCGGTACAGACGCAGACCGTTCGGCAAGACCGTTTCATCGAAGCGCTCTCCCACCGGATCGGGCAACTCAGCAAGACGGCGCAAGTCGGCGGCGATACCGCTCAATCGTTTTTCGTTGAACAACAAGCGGTCAATCAATGCCTCGCTCAGACCAGAGCGACGCGCAGAGTCTACATCCTGACGATTGGCCCGAAGAATTGCCGCCTGCTCTCGTTCCAAAGCATCTGCCATGTGGCACAAGGCTCGATTCTTGGATTGTGTAGAAGTCAAGGCAAGCTGGCGAGCAGCTACACGAGCACGTTGGCCTAAGTCAACTAGAGACATAGGAGGCTCCTTGAAGTAGGTGAAAGTAGCAACGTTGGATTAAAGGCGCGGCGTACGCGTTGGCGTTGGTGTTTGGGAAGGCGCCGTCGTACGTGTCGGCGTTGGCGTTCGTGATGGCGTCACCGTACGCGTTGGCGTCTTCGTCGGCGAAGGGGTCGGCGAACCGCCATAGAGATACTGCTCCGCATCCACGCGCCAGGCAGCAGGTACAACCTCGTCAGGAAGGGCCAACAATTGTTGCCACTGACGCCGGGCCGCCTGACGGGAAAAATCATCGCCGATTTGCTCCAACGAAAGCGCCGTCCAATAGTACAGAGCCGCCTTCTGGGCATCTGTCCTGGCCAGACGCGTTGTATCGCCTTTGATTAACTCGAGATAGGCATTCCCTGGCTTGCCATCCAGGATATAGGCGCGCGCCAGGCCAATGCGGACGTTGAAACTATAAGGTTGATAAGCAAGCGCCGTCTTGAAATCCGCAATTGCCTCTCGGCCCCGGTCAAGCGATAGGTGAGCATACCCTCTATGCTCATACGCGGCGCCGTACTTCCTGTTCAAGCCAATGGCGCGGTCTAGATACCGAATTGCCGTCTGATACTCGCCTGCATGACGATAGGCCGCGCCGAGCAAGGTCAAGGCCTCCACGTCATCGCTCTTATATTGGACGTACACGGCCAACGGCGACAGGGCGTCCTCCCAACGCTCATTGGCGATATACGCGCGTCCAAGCATGAGATAAGCCGGCAAAAGGGTCAAATCGAGTTCGTGCGCCTTTTCCGCCGATTCCAGCGCATCCTCCCAACTTCCCATCTCCATTTGAACCTGACTGCTATAAAGATATACCAGGGGATCGTTCGGGTTGAGCATCAGGGCCGCTTCTAAGTCGGCCAATGCTTCGCGGTGCCGATTCTGCTCAAGGAAGTAAAGGGCGCGCTCTAGGAAAGCGGCCTGGTACAAGGGATCGAGCGAGATTGCCGTATCTAGATAGGAACGTACTTCTACCGCCGGATTAATGGAGCGCAACGCGCGCGCTAACCCAAGATATGCCGGGGCGAAGTTCGGATTCAGGTCAATGGCCTTCCGGAACGCATCGCGCGCGGAATGATACTCGCGCAGCGCCAGACCGCACTCGCCCATGTAGTAGTAGGCGTCCACGGCCTTCGGCTCGTAAGTCGCCACCTGTTCGAACTGGATTCGAGCCTCTACATAATCGCCTTTCTGGAAATAACTCATTGCGCTGCGAAAGGCATCCCGGCCAATGCCGGTATGAGGGGTATTCACATAGAGCGGGGTCGGCGTGTACGTGGCGGGTAAGAGCATCCACAAGGGCGTCGGTCCAAGGAGAGTAGGAAGAGCAATTGGAGGAGTAGAGGGAGTTTCGGACGGCGTGGGAGTAAAGGTGAAGTGAGGCGCCACGATTCCGGGGCGCGCGTGCTCACGCGCCGCGGTTTGATACCGCATAAAGCCCCAAGTGACCAGAGCCATCGACGCCACACCCAAAAGAAGCAACAGAAAAGCGCGCGACGGCGGGTTCATCCACAAACGTTTCAAGCCACGTGGTCGTTGTTCTTCCACCACAGGCTGCAACGTTTCCTCCCACTCCCGCCGACGCAACGGGAATGGGGAAATTGACTCATCCGGCGGTATGACGCCCAACAGAGTCAAGCCGCGTTTGGCGGCCATGTTCTGCGGATCGAACTTGAGCGTCATCTGCAAGCAATACTGACGCTCCTTGGCCGTTTCCACTGCTGCGCTCAGCCAGAGCCAGGCCAACGCATCGCTTTGATTCGCCTTTAGCAAGCGCGTCAGCAAATCGCGAGCGCGTGGCCGGTCGCCGCCCCGCAACGCCTCGATGGCCTCCCGCAGAAGAACGTTTTCACCTTCCTTTTCGCCTTCTGGCAACCAGGTTTCCTCTTCGGCCATACCGTAAGTCTAGCACAGGCTTGCCGAACCGACAAGTGAGATCACCTAGGAACTCCCTCCATCCGGCAATAGCCATGTCCCCTACAGCGCATGCGCACCGAACGAATCGCATCGGGACGATCTGAACGGCGCTTGTTCACAGAGAACGCGGCTTCGCAGGAGAAAACGCGCTTGACCACATCCTCTTTCCCTGTTGACATCCTGCCTCTCCTGCATTAAACTCACTTTTTGTATGATCTTCTCTCGCGAATACCTCGAAGAACTTGAAGCGCAACATTTGGCGCCGTATGCGGTGCGTAGCCGCGACTCGCGCGGGCGCGCCTATCTCGACCATGAGCCAGAGTACCGCACCGCGTTCCAGCGCGATCGGGATCGCATTCTCCACACCACAGCCTTTCGTCGTCTAGAATACAAGACGCAAGTATTCATCAATTATGAGGGCGATTACTTCCGCACCCGCCTGACCCATACGCTGGAGGTCGCCCAGATCGGGCGCACGCTGGCACGCGCGTTGGGAGCAAACGAAGACCTCGTCGAGGCTATTTGTCTGGCGCACGATTTAGGGCATTCTCCCTTCGGGCATTCCGGCGAGCGCGCCCTGGCGCGCCTGATGAAAGATCACGGCGGTTTCGATCATAATCGCCAGTCTCTGCGAATCGTCACCGAACTGGAACAGCGCTATCCGGAATTCCCCGGCCTGAATCTGACCTGGGAAGTGCGCGAGGGCATCGTCAAACATGAATCGGAATACGATGCTGCCGACGCGCGAGACTATGACCCCGATCTGGGCGCCAACCTGGAAACCCAAATCTGCAACGCCGCCGATGAACTCGCCTATACCACGCACGACCTGGACGATGGCCTGCGATCAGGGATGATTACTCCAGAGATGCTGGAAGGAATTACGCTATGGGAGATTCTCTGCGAGGCCTGCAGCTGGCGCGGCCCTGCCTTTCGAGACCTCGACCGCCACCTGATGATTCGCCATCTTATCGGACTGCTCGTAAGCGATATGATTCGCGCCACCGAAGAAGAATTGCGGCAAAGCGGCGCGCGCTCTGCGCGGGAGATTCAAAAACTCGGTCATCCGGTCGTTACTTACAGCGAAGCGATCCATCGCTACCATCGCGAACTGACGGACTTTCTCTACCACAACCTTTACCAGCACTACCGCGTGACGCGTATGCAGGTCAAGGCGGAACGCATTGTTGCCGATTTATTCCGCGCTTATTGCGAGAAGCCGGCCATTTTGCCTGGCCACGTCCAGCAATGGATTGAAAAACGTGGCCTCGAACGAACTATTTGCGATTACATCGCCGGTATGACCGATCGCTTCGCCATCGAAGAACATCAACGCTTATTCGACCCTTACCTACGGCCCTGAAGGAACGGAGCAAGACGTGGCAGAACAGCAAGGCATCTATCTCACTTCCGAAGGCGCGGCTCGCTTGAAGGCCGAATTAGAGGAACTGAAAGGCATTGGCCGTCAGGAGATTGCGCAGCGTCTACGCGCGGCGATCCAAATGGGCGACCTTTCGGAAAACGCCGATTACCACAAGGCCAAGGAAGATCAGGCGTTTCTCGAAGGGCGCATTCAGGAATTGGAATATCTGCTGCGGCATGCCATCATAGTGGACGAGAACGATGGCCCCAAGGATGTGGTCGCCATCGGTCGGCGCGTCACAGTCCAGGAGGAGGGGTCTGAAACGGAAGTGTTCCACATCGTTGGCACAAAGGAAGCCGACCCGCGCCAGAGGAAAATCTCCCACGAATCGCCCATCGGACGCGCTCTCCTCGATCACCGCGTTGGCGATAGCGTCGAGGTAGAGACGCCAGCTGGAAGAGTGCGCCTGAAGATCCTCAGAATCGAGTAATGTTACGCGCTCCCGCATCCATCTACTAGGTGATGCCCTTCCGTTCACGCTCCATAGGTATCAAGATACCCAGCGAACCAATCGCCACAGGTATTACCGAGCCGGGAAGTAGGCATCGCGTATGGGATCTCGCTGACTTTTAAGAGACCTAATCTTATTCTCGACGACGGATATCAGCAGTGACGGTTCTTCGCATGATTCCCATTGGCGGCCTTGGCGAAGTAGGCAAGAATATGATGCTCTACGAGTACGAGGACCGTATCTTGATTGTGGACGCCGGCCTGATGTTCCCCGACAACGATATGCTCGGCGTGGATTACATCATCCCAGATTACCAGTACCTGCGCGCAAACGCCGCGCGCGTGGACGGCATTGTGCTTACGCACGGCCACGAAGACCATATTGGCGCCATCCAACACCTGCTCGCAGACGTCCCGGCACCTGTGTATGCGACGCCGCTGACGCGCGGCTTGGTGGAAGTCAAATTGGCGCGGAATGGTCTGGCCGGTCGCGCCGATCTACGAACGATCCGGGCGGGAGAGACCCTGCAAATCGGGCCGTTTCAGGTCGAGACTTTCCACGTTTGCCATTCTATCCCGGACGCCATTGGCCTGGGCATTACCACCCCTGCCGGCTTGATCGTCCATACAGGTGACTATAAATTCGACCAGACGCCGGTAGACGGCTGGCCGACCGATTTTGCCAAACTGGCGGAGTTCTCCCGGCGCGGTGTGGATGTGCTACTCGCCGATTCGACCAACGCCGAGCGGCCGGGTTGGACTCCCTCGGAGCGCGTGATCACCCAAGCGTTCGATGAGGTCTTCCGCAACGCGCCAGGCCGGATTCTGGTAGCCACCTTTGCTTCCCTCATCTCACGCATGCAACAAGTGGCCGATGTTGCCACTCGCTATGGCCGCAAAATCGCCTTCGTAGGGACAAGCATGGTGGATAACGCAAAGATCGCCCGTCAGATGGGCTATCTCAACATCCCTGACGACGCGCTTGTCAGTTGGGGAGAATCCCTGAATTTACCGAGGAATCGAGTCGTCCTTATGTGCACAGGAGCGCAGGGCGAGCCATCCTCGATCATCGGTCGTCTCGCCACAGGCACGAACCGCCAGTTCGATGTCGAGGCGGGCGACACGGTGGTTCTTTCCTCGCACCCCATTCCCGGCAACGAGGAAACGATTTACAAGACAATCAATCGCCTGCTGCGTCGCGGGGCGCAGGTGATTTACGAGGCCATTGCCTCGGTACACGTCTCAGGACACGCCAGTGCAGAGGAACAAAAATTATTACTTAACCTGGTGCGTCCCCGCTTCCTGATCCCTATCCATGGCGAATTGCGTCACCTGCAGCGACATGCCTGGCTGGGTCAGCAGGTTGGTCTGCCGGCAGAAAATATCTGTGTTGTCGAGAACGGGCAAATTCTGGAGTATTCCGATGGACAGCTCAGGGTCGGCGAACGTATCCCCGGCGGCTACGTGTTCGTGGAAGGAGAAAGCGTTGGGGAAATTGACGACGACATTGTGCGCGAACGTGAGCAACTTGCCCGTTCCGGCGTTGTCTTGATTTCGGTCACGTTGGACCGTTACTCAAACCGCTTGCTGCAGGAGCCAGAAGTCATCACGCGCGGGTTCGTCGCTCCCGAAGATGCCGATACGTTGATTCCGCTTGTGCAGAAAAAAGTGAACGAATTGATCAACGGCGGCGGTCTCGACGATGAGAAGATCATCGCCAACGCAGTTCGCGCCCTTTTATATAACGAAACACGCAGGCGGCCTCTGGTATTCGTTGTGGTAGCCAAGGCATGAGTGCATTTTCGGTTGAAAAGCGGTTCTCTCCCAATGAGCAATCCCGTCAAGGAATTTTTCCATTCACGCCTGTTGGCTTTTAAGTATGCCTTTCACGGTTGGCAGTATGTCATCCGCACCCAGCGCAATGCCTGGATTCACGCGCTGATGACCATGCTGGTCATTTTGGTTGGCCTCTGGTTGCAGTTGTCCACGCGCGATTGGGCTGTGTTGCTGGCGACGATCACGTTGGTTTGGACGGCGGAGTTCATCAACACGGCACTAGAAGCCGTTGTGGATTTGGCCAGTCCGGCACGTCACCCGCTGGCAAAGGTAGGGAAGGATGTAGGAGCAGCCGCCGTGCTCCTCGCCGCGTTGACTTCGGTCGTCATCGGCTTGCTGTTGCTCGGCCCGCCGCTATGGGCCAAACTGGCCGCTCTCTTTTGAGAATCGGGAGATCCTATGGCGCTCTCATTCCGTTTTGGCACAGTGGGTTCCCCACTCGGCACCCCGCCACGACCGGGCGGGACGGTAGGCGGAATCCAATATACCGCTTCGCTTGGACTGGACGCGCTCGAATTGGCCTGGGTACAAGGGGTGCGCGTCAGCGAGGCGACCTGCGCGGCAATCAAACAGGCATCGACAGAACACGACGTCGCTCTCTCCATCCACGCGCCCTACTACATTAACCTGAACGCGGAAGAAAGCAAGTGGCCGCGTTTGCGCCGCTACCTGATGGATGCCGCCCATTATGGCAATCTGGCCGGTGCAACGGATGTAGTCTTCCATCCGGGATCGTATCTCAACATGAGTCCTGATCAGGCGTTAAACGTTGCTGCGCCACGTCTGCACGCCTGCGTGGAAGAACTACGCGCGGCTGGCAACCCCATTACCTTGCGGCCAGAGGCCATGGGCAAAGTAGCCGTCATCGGCTCTCTGGAGGATGTTTTGAGGCTCTCCGAGATTCCCGGCGTGGCGCCTTGCCTGGATTTTGCACACATGCACGCTCGCGCCGGCGATGGCAGCATGAACACCTATGAGGAATGGATGCGCGTGCTGGAGATCTATCAGCGGGCGCTGGGCGACGAGGCCCTGCAGAATCTCCACGTTCACCTTTCCGGCATCGCCTATGGCCCACGCGGGGAAAGGAACCATCTTGTCCTGGAAGAGGCAGACCTCGACTTTGCGGCTATCTTTCGCGCGCTACGGGCCTCCAACAGTAAAGGACGCATCCTCTGCGAAAGTCCGGTGCTGGAAACCGATGCGCTGAAGTTCAAGCAGTTATGGCAGGAAATCAGCGGGGAGGAGAGAGAATGACGACGCCACCCTTTCCGGAAACGTTCACCTGGGGCGTGGCTACCTCGGCTTACCAGATTGAAGGCGCCTGGAACAAGGACGGTAAAGGCCCTTCGATCTGGGACACCTTCAGCCACACGCCGGGGAAGGTCGCGAACGGCGAGACCGGCGATGTCGCTGCCGATCACTACTACCGCTACAAAGATGACATTCGCCTGATGGCCGAGTTGGGCATTCCGGCCTATCGTTTCTCTGTGGCTTGGAGTCGCATCCTGCCGGAGGGAAGAGGAAAGGTGAACCCGAAGGGGTTGGGATTCTATGACCGCTTGGTGGATGAGCTGCTCAAGCATGCCATCGAGCCGTATGTTTGCCTCTTCCACTATGATTTGCCCCAGGCGCTTCAGGACTTGGGCGGCTGGCCGGAACGACAGACTGCCTACTTGTTCGCCGACTACGCACGCCTTGTCGTCGCACGCCTGAGCGACCGTGTGCGAGTCTGGTTTACGCACAACGAACCCTGGGTGAGCGCTTTTGCAGGTTACTTCGCCGGCGAACACGCGCCCGGACTCCGAAACCCCGCCGCGGCGATGAAGGCCTTTCACCACCTTCTCCTCTCCCATGGGTTAGCCGTGGAAGCGATTCGCGCTGCCGCTAGGCAACCGGTCGCGATAGGGATTACGTTGAACCTGAGCCCGGTGCATCCGGCCAGCGATTCGCCCAAGGACCAAGCGGCCGCGCAACGAATGGATGTTGCCATCAACCGTCTGCAACTTGATCCTTTGCTCAAAGGCATATCGCCGTTGCAGGACTTCGCGCCCACCAAAGTTTTCCTGAAAGGATTGATGCGGGATGGTGATCTGGAGAAAATCCGTTCCCTCGACTTGTTAGGAATCAATTATTATACGCGCACGGTGGTCAAGCATGACGCGAAATTCCCGGTGGTGGCCGCCTCGCTCGTGTATCCGCCCGGCAACGAATATTCGGCCATGTGGGAAATCTATCCTCAGGGAATCTACGAACTACTCAAGCGCGTTTGGGATGAATATCACCCGTCCTGTCAAATCATGGTCACCGAGAACGGTGTTCCGGTGCCGGACGGCGTAGATTTCGATGGGCGCGTCCGCGACGAACGGCGAATTCGTTACCTGTATTCACATCTCGCCCAGGTCTGGCGTGCGATGGAAGATGGCGTGCCGGTCGGTGGATATTTTGTCTGGTCTTTCCTGGACAACTTCGAGTGGGCGTTGGGATATGCTCCGCGCTTTGGTCTGGTTTACGTGGATTACAAGACTCAGAAGCGCCTTGTGAAGGATAGTGGTTTTTGGTTCTCCCGCGTGGTACGCGAGAAGCGGCTGATAGCACCATCCGAAAGCAATCACGACGTCTCCTCCAGTCAGGGCACCTGACCTGTTTGTTGCTCCCACCAACCCTGCAGGGCGGCGAAAGCCAGGGCTTGCGTCTGGTCGCCGTAACGGCCACTATTCCAGGTAATAATCAGTTCTTTTTTCGCGCGCGTAATACCAACATAAAGCAGGCGCAACCGTTCGCGGACATAATCCAGCCGCGCGGCTTGCGTCGCTTCCCCCTCGCGATACCATTCGTACTCGCCAGTCGCTAGGGCAGCCCTTAATTGCGCCAGCGCCTCCGCCTGCAGGTTGAGGCCGTTGCGAACAAACCATTTCTCGGCGATGTAACGGTCATTCGGCTGTCCGGCAGGAAAATCATAGTTGTTTACAGAGATCAGGTAGACGCGATCCCACTCCAATCCTTTCGCTCTATGAATTGTAGCGACGACGACCTTGCCGCGATAGCGTTGGGGGTCAAAACCCGAATCATCTGCCGAAAACCCGATGAAACGCCGTTCATTTCTAGCGATCCGCTTCAATTCCTCGGCAAACTCAGGGAGGCGCCAGTCGGGGTGACTCCTGGCAGCCTGTTCGAACACCAGCGCCAATTTATGGGCAAGCGCCAGGTCATGCCCGGCGGTGAACACGTCCTGTCCAAGCGCCAGAAGCATCTGGTCTATCGGTAACAGGGCGATTCCCTGCCAGCGGCGGGCCAGGCGACGGAAGGTTTCGAGTTCCTCGAGGACGCCCGCGTCCTCAACGCGGAGCGGCGTTTCTTGAATCTCCTTCAACCAGTCGCGAATCGGGGTTGGCGCGAGGAACGCCTCTACGTTGGAACACTTCCGTATCAGCCCTGCTGCGCGCTCCTCTTTATCCCTGTTCCCCGATGCCATCCCCTGCTCGTCGCCCCCCCGCCAGGCCAGGTAGGCGCGGGCAAGTTTAAGCGCCGATTCCGGACTGGCGAGGTATTCCAGAATCGCCGCCAAACGAGCAGCAGCCAGGCGAGTGGACGACGTGCTGGCAAGGAGTTCAAAGTACGGGATGCCGCGTTTTTGTAACGCTTCGATCACGGTTACGCCGCGTTGATTGCTTGGCGTCAACACGGCTACTGTGGACTCTTGGCGCTGCGGCAACCAACGTTCGAGCGAGGCGATGACAGCCTCTACTTCCTCATCAGGAGAATACTTGCGGCCGATGAGTCTGACGCCGGCCAAATGCTCCGGCGGATTCGGTTGTGGATCGTCGGCCGGCACCGGCTGGATGTACGGAGGAGCCAAGGCATCGCGCACGGCGACTTCCGGATGAGCTGTCTGCACCCACGCGATCAAGGAATTCGCCAGGCGAAGAATGGCAGGCTGTGAACGACCCGACTCGGGCAATTCGCGACGGAGGTCGGCTTCCGATTCTAAGAAGCGTAAGAGATGACGCGGACTGGCCGTGGTGAACGTCTCGTAGATGGCCTGGTTCGGGTCTCCAACGCGCACCCAGTTCCCGCCAGGGCCGGCCAGCAAGCGCAACATGCGCTCCTGAAGTTCGGAGGAATCCTGGGCCTCATCCTCGAGAATGTAAGGCCATCGGTAGCGCAGACGTTCGAGATATTCCTCGTCGCGTTCCAGCAGATCGAGCGCCAGGCGGATAAGATCATCGAAGTCCACGGCGCCGCGATAGGCCAGGGCGCGCTGATACTCGCTGTAAATGGTCAGCCCCATCTCGGCCAGAGACAGCGGCGCAGGGGCCTCCTCTAGCAAGGCGCGGAGTCTTTCTGGCGTCAGGCGCCGGTCTTTCGCCGTCCGGATGAACGCCAGAGCCACATCTTCCAGCAGGTCAGGTAAGTCCTGGCGTTGAACTTGGCTTCTTTCCCGGTCGTTCCAGTCTGGCTTGAGATAGGCGTCTAGATGCGACGCGTTCGCCTGAAGATACGCTTCCACCGCCTGGCGGAGAATGAGGATTGCTTCGCGTTCATCCACGATGGTGAAGCGTTCTTCCAGGCCGACTGCGGCAGGTTTTTCGCGCACGATGTCGTGCGCCAGGCCATGCAGCGTGCGGACGCGGTACCCCAATGGAATGGGGATACCAAGGAAACCCCTGATGCGGGTTTCAAAATTGTCCACTGCCGAATTGACCAATGTGACGATGAGCACTTCCTGGTCTTCTGCCAGTTCCCCACGGCGAATCAACTGCGCAGCCAACGCAGCCAGCGTATGCGTTTTGCCGGCGCCGGGCACAGCCGACACCCCCATCTTGCCGCCGCGATAGGCCAGGACTGCCTCTTGGGAAGGACGAGGGAGGAAGGTCATTTCACTCGTTCAAGATCGCTTCAATCTCCTCTAACTCTTCTGGAGAGAAGGAAAGGTTGTCCAACGCGCCCAGGTTTTGCTCCAATTGTGCGACCCGGCTGGCGCCAACCAGCGCCGAGGTGATCTGAGGAAGGCGCAACACCCAGGCTAGAGCCATCTGCGCCAGCGTTTGTCCGCGCCGACGTGCGATTGCGTTCAAACGACGCACTTTGGGCAAACTGCGTTCCACATCCTCTCCGGTCAGCCAGACGCGCTCGGTGCGGCTGGCACGCGCATCTTGCGGAATGCCGTTTAGGTAACGGTCGGTGAGCAAGCCCTGCGCCAGCGGCGAGAAGACGATGCAGCCAATCCCCTCTTGTTCCAGCACGTCTAGTAATCCTTGTTCTATAGAGCGATTGAACATATTGTAGGGTGGCTGATGAATGAGCAAAGGCGTGCCGAGTTCACGCAGGATTCGGGCAGCCGCGCGGGTTTGTTCCGGCGAATAAGAAGAGATGCCCACATAGAGTGCTCGTCCGCTGCGGACAATGTAATCAAGCGCTCCCATGGTTTCCTCCAGCGGCGTTTCCGGGTCGGGGCGGTGGTGATAGAAGATATCCACGTAATCAACCCCTAGGCGTTTGAGCGACTGGTCTAGGCTGGCAATCAGGTATTTGCGCGAGCCAAGGTCGCCGTAGGGCCCCGGCCACATCTCCCAGCCGGCCTTCGTGGAGATGACCAGTTCGTCGCGGTAAGAGGCGAAATCCTGCTTTAAGAGTCTTCCAAGCGTTTCCTCTGCAGAACCGGGTGGCGGGCCATAGTTGTTGGCTAAATCGAAGTGGGTGACGCCATGATCGAAGGCATAGCGAGCAATGGCGCGGGCGTTCTCGAACGAGTCCACGCCGCCAAAGTTGTACCACCAGCCGAGTGAAATGGGCGGTAGTTTCAGCCCGCTGCGGCCAACGCGCACGTAGGACATCGAATCGTAGCGTGTTGCTGAGGCAAGGTAGGACATAGGGAAACTTCCTTGGATAGGAGACGGCAGACAGCAGGCGGAGAGCGTTAATCCTCCCATTGCCATTGCCGTAGAGAGGCCAATACAGGATAGGCAGTCATGTCTAATTGCAGCGGCGTTACTGAGACATAACCGGCTTTCAGGGCGCCGAAGTCGGTCCCTTCCTCTGGGACGCCGTCGGGTTCCTCGCCGCCGATCCAGTAATAAGGTCGTCCGCGTGGGTCAAGGCGCTTTTCCAGTGCGTCGCGGTAGATGCGCAACCCTTGCCGGGTGACCCGAATTCCCTTCCATTGCGCCTCGGGCAGACGAGGGACATTGACGTTGAGAAGAACGCCCTGCGGCAAACCATGGTGCATCACAGCGGCAACAATCCGCCGTGCCACGCGTGCCGCCGGCCCAAAATCGGGCAACTCGTTGGATGGTGATGCCTCGAGCGAGATGGCTACCCCCGGCACGCCAGCCGTAATGACCGCTTCCATGGCAGCCGTTACCGTGCCGGAGTAGGTAATATCCTGCCCGATGTTCTCGCGCGGGTTGACACCGGAGACAACGATATCGAATTTGCGCGGCACCAGGCCAAGCGCCGCCAACGCCACACAGTCCGAAGGCGCGCCGTCCGTAGCGTAAGCGGTCGTACCGTCGGCCAATCGCACCTCGTTCACCCGCAATGGGCGTTCCATCGTTTTCACGTGGCCCGAAGCGCTCCAGTTTCGCTCGGGAGCAACCACGATCACTTCGCCAAGTTTTCGCATTTCCTGCGCCAGCGCCAGCAGACCGGGAGATTGAACGCCGTCGTCGTTGGTAACCAAGATGCGCATGATTCTCCATTGGATTCTCTTTAGGAATGGATGTTCCCCAATTTTACCCTAGAAGGCGTGCGCTCATTTCCTGTACATCACTAGCGTAACGCCGGATATCCTCTTGCAGACGGGCGGTATCGTTGCCATAGAGCAAACGTCGTGCAAGGAAGGCAAACGCCTCGCTATCTGCTGGCGGGAGAGTCACATCGCTGGCATTGCCACGCACAACGCGCAAAGCGTCAATCAACCAGCGGAAGAAGGTATGCGCCTTGCGCAGGCGCGTGTAGTCCGATTCGGAGAGCACCCCTATCCTATGCAAGGCGTCGAGGGCGGCGCGTGTATTCGTGGTGCGCGCCTCAGGATGCTCGGCGCCGTGATTGATTTGCAATCCCTGCACCAGGTATTCCAAATCAGCCAAGCCGCCTGGGCTGAACTTGGCATTGAACGTCCCACCGCTGACCAAGTGACGCATCTGCCGCTCGCGCATGGCGCGCATGGCGACCACATCGAAGGGGCCGCTGTGGTACACGTACAGGTCGCGCAAATCGCAAATCTGGCGGGCAAACGCTTCATCTCCTAGTATCGGACGCAACCTAATCAGCGCCTGCCGTTCATAGACCCAGGCCGGCCCATCGGGAGCATAGTAGCGGCGAAACGCCTCGAATGCTACCGCCAGACTCCCGTGTTTGCCATAAGGCCTTAACTGCAAATCAATATGGAAGATTCCATCCTGACGCGTTTGGATTGTCCTTAGCATAGCCTCGACCAAGCGCTCGAAGTATTCGCCGCTGGAGATGCGCTTGGGACCGTCTGTCGTCCCGACACCGTTGTACAGAAACATGAGTTCAATATCAGAGGCGAATCCGAGTTCGCGTCCGCCAAATTTGCCAAGAGCACACACGACCAGCGGACAGATGGCGCCGTCGCCTTGACGTGGGTCGCCGTGTTGCGCGCGCAGTTCATCCTGGCAGCGCGCAAGAGCCTCCTGAATGACCACCTCGGCCAATTCGGTCAGTTCGACGGCGAAATCCCAAAACTCGGCCGTCATGCCAAGGATGTGACGCATGTCTATGCGGAAAAGTTCACGGTCTTTGAAGGCATTCAGGGTTGCGCGCCAATCCGCTCCTCCTGACGAGGCCAGCATGCCTCTCAATTCTTCTTCCAGCTGCGTGCGACTCTTGGTTGTGCGCAGGGCCTTGACATCACGTACGACCGGAAACAACTCCGCATATTGCATGCGCAGGAAATCTTCCCATAGGAAATTGCTGACTCCCAGGACTCTCGCCAACGCGTTCAGGACTTCCGGGCGTTCGATAGATGCCAATTCATCCGGCCAGTTCGGACGTTGGAAAAGGCGAAAGATAAATTCGCGAAAATGCAACAGAGCAGTCTCCGGGTTTGGACAACGCGGTAGGAGGTGCGTGAAATGCTTGATAAGCACCGCAGCGGCGCGCAATTCGCGTTGGCGTTGCGCGTCGGTAATCTTACGCCCGTTGCTGTCGGTCACATAGAGCACATCCTGTACGCGCCGCCCAACGGAGCGCACAATCACCCGCGCGATGTAGATGCGGTAGAAGGCTAGCGCGTTGGTAAACTCGTATAGGAAGCCAATCGTATCCGGCGCGTCAATACGCAGCACGGTGTAATGCGGCGAGCTCTCGTTGTCTATTTCGATGGCAACCGGCAGGAGAGGCGTTTCCTCACCAGCGACATCATGAAAGGCCGCGCCCACGCGCTTGGCCAATTCGCCGCGCGCCTCGCGCCGGCGTCCGGCGCGCATCATCCGAAGCAGGGCGATTAAGTCTTGGGTATACCGCCCCCAAAGGTCAGGGGAAAAAGGCCGCACCGGTTTAACCGTGAATACGTCCACAATCTTGCGCTTCCCTGCTTCGCGACGATCTGCGCTGGTTGAACCAGCGTTAGCCCCTTGCTCCTCCGGTTCGTAAGTGAATACGAAACCATCCAGGATATTCATGCCGTAGACAAAGAGCAGGCCGCAGATAAGCGACAGCTCGCCAGGGTAGTCATAGGCCACAATGGTGACTCGCCAACGCCCGCCCTCGATTGGAACTGCCTCGACGACGGCCTGACGTTCCGCGTTTAATTGGGCGGCCAGTGCAGCATGGTGACGGATTTCCTCCGGCAGGAATACCTCAACATAGGAAGCATCCATGCGCGCCAGGTGCATCTCCACCTGTTGCTTATCGGCGGATGGGCTTTCGGCCGGAGATTCTTGGCCCAATTTTCGCAGGAAGATCGCGCGGATCGCCCGACGATGTTGCTCATAGCGGGCGACGAAGTTCTCTCCAGCCTGCGCCCCCTCGAAGCCTAAGCGACGCGCGAGCAGCGCGATGGCCATTGGCTCAGATGGCAAGGAGTATGTTTGACGATAATCCATGATTTGGAGGTAATGCTCCACGGTGCGCAGGAAGATATATCCTTCTGTCAGGACAGCGGCCTCCGCCGGGCTGAGCAAGCCTTCCTCGCGCAGGCGCGGAATGGCTTTGAGCGTCACGCGCGTACGAATGTGTGGGCGCGTCATCTGTAATGCCTGCACAACGAACTCGATGTCGCGTATCGAGCCGGCGCCCAGCTTCACTTCACCCCATTCTCTCCCTTTTTGTCGGAGGAATTCTTCGGTGCGTTGTTTCACTGCGAAGGTCTCGGCGCGCACCTGCTCAGCAGAGACGCGATGAATGATCGCTTCCACCTCGCGGCGCAAATCCTCGCCTAAGGGTAAATCGCCGGCAATTGGCCGAAACTTCAACAACGCCTGTTTTTCCCACAAACGAGCGTGCTCGCTCAGATAGCGCAGAAAGCCCTCAAATGTGGAGACCAGGGGGCCGCTTTGCCCCCACGGACGCAAGCGCGTATCCACGCGGTATAGGAAGCCCTCGCCGGTGGGAAGGGAGAGGATCTCAATCAGTTTTTCTGCCAGCGGCGCGTAATCCCTCGCGCCTTGATGAGCCACGAAGATGAGATCAATATCGGAGCTGTAATTGAGTTCATAGCCGCCCAACTTACCGAGCGCGATGACGACGAACCCTTCGGCACTCAGGCCGGCTTGCTCACAGGCAAGGGTCAGGGCAGCGCGCGTCAAGCCAATTGCCATGCGTGAGAGTTGCGAGAAAACCGTCCGCAAGTCATATAGATCGAGCAGATCGCTGACGCCGACCCGCAAGAGTTCGAGACGTTGATAGCGACGTAAAGCGTCTATCTTATCGGGATAGGTCGGCGCGGCGCGCATCGCTTCTTCTGCCTCGGCCTGTAAGCGGTCTATGGTCTTGCGCTCCGTCAACGCCCGGCGCGTGTGAAATAGAGCCAGCGAGGCCGGATTGCCTAGCAAGATTTCCGAAAGGAACTGACTCGCCGAAAAAAGCGTGACCAGGCTTTCTATAGTGCGTGGATGTTGCTCCAAGTCGTTAAAGAGCGTCGGACCACTGGCTTCAGCAAGGCGTTCGAAATAGACCAAGGCTCGATCCGGATCGGCGGCAGAGGCCAGCGCGGTCAGCAGAGGAGTCAAACAAGGCGCGAAGGCATCGCCGTAACGCCTTTCCAGCTCGCGCAAGCGGGTTTGTGCTGCATCCACATTGACAAAGAAAGAAAGATCCAACGCATTCATCATGCCATAGACGATTATACCCGCGCCGCCTGCGCGGGAAACGGTTGCCGCGCGTTATGACGACAGGGTATAATGGCACTATCTTATGTCGGAGTAGGAGACCATGGACACAAAAGCCAAACTCGACCAGGCGCTTAAAGAGGCGCTCAAAGCCGGCGATGAGGTGCGGAAGCGCACGATACGCATGACGCTCGCGGCGATTCACCAGGCCGAGGTAGATCGTCAGGCCACGCTTGATGAAGCGGCTGTCATTAGCTTGTTACAGAAGGAAATCAAAAGCCGCACGGAGAGCGTGGAGGAAGCGCGGCGCGCGAACCGCGCGGATATCGTCGCAGCCACGGAGGCCGAGATCGCGATTCTCCAGGCTTACCTGCCTCAGGCCATGAACGCGGAGGAACTAACTGCGCTGGCGCAGGCCGTCATTGCCGAAGTGGGCGCAACGTCGTCTGCGGACATGGGCCGGGTCATGAAAACGCTTTTGCCGCGCGTTGCCGGTCGCGCCAGCGGCGACCAAGTCAGCGCCGTTGTGAGACAATTGCTCCAGAGAAGTTGAACGGATGATGCTGCGTCTCGCTCCTCGCCTGCTACGTGGGTTCTTGCTCGTTTGCGTTAGCATTCTGACTTTCGTGATCTTGATTCGGCCATGGGACTTGGGAGCATCCAACCTGCCGCTGCACGAGGGGGACGCATCGCCGCAGGATTTCCTTGCGCCGCGCGATATTCAATATGAGAGTCAGGTGCTGACGGAAGAGGCGCGGCAAGCAGCCGAGCGTGCGGTGGAACCGGTCTATGCCCCACCGGACCCCTCAGTGGCGCGCCAGCAGATGGAACAACTTCAGGTTTCTTTGAATTACATTGCCTCCATCCTTGTCCATTCGGAATCGTCTACAGAGCAAAAGCGCGCGGCCTTACGCGGCGCGCCTCACGTCGCCCTCAGCGACGAAAACATTGGGAATCTTCTCCTGCTCACGCCAAATGGCTGGGAGTTGGTGCAAGACGAGGCGCGCCGCGTGTTAGAGCGCGTCATGCAAAACGCCATTCGCAGCATGGACGTGGAGGCACAACGCAACAATCTGCCTTCTCTGGTCAGTGTTTCTCTGACCGAGCGGGAGGCAAGCATTGTCATTGCCCTTGTCTCTCCTCTGATTACAGCCAACAGCTTCTACAGCCCCGAGTTAACGGAGGCCGCGCGTCAGGAAGCACGCCAGGCTGTCCAACCTGTCATTAAGTCCTACGTGCGCGGTCAAACGGTCGTGCGACGCGGCCAAGTCATCGGCGCCGCAGAATTGGAAGCCCTGACCATGTTGGATCTCATCGAAACGCGCGATTCGCTCAACATGGTGGGAGCAGCGGCGCTGGTCGGCGCTTTGACCGCGATTGTCGCCTTGTTCTACCACCGCGTACAAGCAGAAACGATCAAAGGGTTGCGTAGTTTGCTCGTCCTTTCTCTGTTGTTTCTGGTTTTCTTGGCGGGCGCGCGCTTGCTTTTGCCGGGGCACACTGTTCTCCCTTACCTTTACCCTTTGCCGGCGTTCTCCTTGCTTATCTCTGCGCTATTCGGGGTGGAAAGCGGCTTTGTCTTCAGCATCCTCCTAAGCACACTGGCTTCGTTTGGAATGGCTTCCGATCTCCTGCCTTACTATCTGTTCAGCAGTATTTGCGGTTCACTGGCGTTGGGGCAAGGACGTCGTCTCTTGGCCTTCCTGCGCGCAGCGGCCGCCATCACGCTGGCAGGTTCGGCGATTGTGGTCGCTTTTCGTTTGTCGTTCAACAATATTCCTTGGGACTGGCTTGGTATTGCCACGTTGATCGGCGCGGCAGGTACCAACGGCATCATTTCCATTGGTTTTGCCCTGTTCTTGCAATTTTTGCTGGCGCAGTTTCTAGGACTGACCACCGCGCTGCAACTCCTGGAACTGTCGCGTCCCGATTTCCCTCTCCTTAAAGAACTGTTGAATCGCGCGCCGGGCACCTACCAACATAGTCTCCAAGTCGCCAATCTGGCCGAGCAAGCCGCCGAGCGGATCGGCGCCGATGGACTACTCACGCGCGTTGGCGCCTTGTTCCACGACATTGGCAAGCTCACCGATCCACCTTTTTTCATCGAAAATCAGCCCCCCGATCAACTCGACCCTCATGACAACATGAGTCCGGAGCAGGCCGCGGAAGGGATTATTCGCCATGTCCTTGACGGTCGCAAACTGGCCGTCAAGCATCGTCTCCCGCCGCAGATTACGGCCTTCATCGTGGAGCACCACGGCACGCTTCTCGCACGTTACCATTACAACCGCGCCCTCGAAAAGGTCGGGGGAGACACAACGAAATTGGATGCCTCTCGTTTTCGTTACCCTGGGCCCACACCACACTCAAAGGAAACAGTTATCCTAATGTTAGCCGATAGCGTCGAAGCGCGAGCGCGCGCCCAGCACCCAAAGAGCGATGACGATTTGCGCGCCATCGTGCAAACGGTGATCGAACGCTGTCAGAGCGAGGGGCAATTTGTCCATGCTCCTGTAACCCATCACGACTTGACCCAGATTGCCGAGTCATTCCTAAACACCCTGCGCGGCACTTACCATCCTCGCTTACAGTACCCGGCCGAGCTATCCGAGAAACAGGCCCGGGAGTCTTCCCAAACCGCTTTGTTCCCTTCCCAGAAACATCGCAAGCAAGGGGGAAGGGCGCGCACTGAAGGCTAGCGCGTCCGATTTACGCCACTCTGTGATAACCTTGCCAGACAGGAGCATGGCTACGTGCTATCGCTCGCCCGGCGCATAGGGCGCGAATTATGCTATAATAGCCGCGAGGTTTGCATGGACAACCACGACTTCGCCAATCATCCGAACAACAACGTGGACAACGCCCATTTGTGGAGTGTTGGGCGAAGTCGCGCGCGATAAGCACCCGCTCAGGCCAGGCATCGCCCAATGTCTCCGCAAGGGACGTCGGGCGATTTATTTTATTCGGTTCTGGAGGCAAGATGTACAAGTCTCACACCTGCGGCGAATTGCGCGCCGAGCATATTGGGCAAACCGTCACTCTGGCCGGTTGGGTTCACCGCCAGCGCGATCATGGCGGCGTCATGTTCGTAGACTTGCGTGACCGGTTCGGCATTGTCCAGATCGTGGCAGATCCGGAAATAACCCCCGAGGCCCACGCAACCCTGTATCGGGCGCGACCGGAATGGGTGCTTCAGGTCGTTGGTGTGGTAGAACGAAGACCGGCGGGGATGGAAAACCCTAAGTTAGAGACCGGCGCGATCGAAGTAGCGGCGCAAAAGGTCACTGTATTGAATCCCTCCAAGCCATTGCCCTTCCCCATTGATGAGCGCGAGAAGGTTACCGACGAAAACGTACGGCTGAAGTACCGGTACTTGGACTTACGACGTGAGCGGATGCGGCGTAATCTGGAATTGCGACATCGGATCGTGCTCTTTATGCGCAACTATCTCTCCGCACGCGGTTTTCTCGAAATCGAGACGCCGATTCTGTTCAAGACAACCCCGGAAGGCGCGCGCGATTACCTCGTGCCCTCCCGTCTGTATCCTGGCCAGTTCTACGCTCTGCCACAATCACCGCAACAGTTGAAGCAGTTATTGATGATCGCCGGCATCGAGCGGTACTTCCAGATTGCGCGCTGCTTTCGCGACGAAGACCAGCGTGGCGACCGCCAGCCCGAGTTTACCCAGTTGGATTTGGAAATGGCGTTTGTCGAACGCGACGATGTGCTGGATGTTGTAGAGGGCCTGTACACGGATCTGGTTGCCGAGGTGGCGCCACACAAGCGCCTCCTGGCCTCCCCCTGGCCAAAACTTACCTATGCCGAAGCGGTGAACCGCTTCGGCACCGATAAGCCCGACCTGCGCTTCGGTATGGAATTGTGCGATGTCAGCAATGTGTTCCACCAGAGCGACTTCGGGGTCTTCCGTGCAGCATTGGAGGCAGGCGGCACGGTCAAGTGCATCGCCGCGCCGGGTTGCGCCCACTACACACGCCGGCAGATTGACGACCTTACGGCGCAAGCAAAGGAACAGGGCGCGAGGGGCCTGGTCGCCATCTCGCTGAGCGAAGAAGGGCCAAAGGGGGCAGCGGCCAAGTTCTTCAGTGTGGGGCAAGTGGAGGAAATCAAAGCGCGCGCCGGCGCGCAGAACGGCGATTTGCTCCTCTTCGTCGCCGACGACGCGAAAATCGTCCACAAGACGCTTGGCGCGTTGCGTTTGTGGTTCCGCGATGCGCTTCATCTTGCCGATCCAAATCTCTTGGCGTTTGCCTGGATAGTCGAGTTTCCGATGTTTGAATGGAACGAGGAGGAGAAACGATGGGATACCGCGCATCACCCCTTTACCATGCCGCGCATGGAACATCTCGACCGCTTCGATACCGACCCGGCTTCCATTCTTTCCGAGGCGTACGATATGGTTTGCAACGGCTACGAAATGGCATCAGGCTCAATCCGTATCCACCGTCGCGATATTCAAAGTAAGGTTTTCCAAATGCTGGGCATCAACGAGGAGGAAGCACAAAGAAAGTTCGGTCACATGCTGGAGGCGTTCGAGTACGGCGCGCCGCCGCATGGCGGCATAGCGCCAGGAATTGATCGCCTGGTGATGTTGCTGGCCGACGAACCGAATATCCGTGAAGTGATTGCTTTTCCGAAGAATCAAGTCGCGCGAGACGTTATGGCGGATGCCCCATCTCCCGCCGACCCGAAACAACTCGAAGAACTCCACATCCGTCTTGTTTTGCCAAAGGAAAAAGCGTCATGATGACTTCCTTCAAGATCGACGCCGAGACGGTGCGCCATATGGCATTCCTCGTGCGTGTGGGCATCACCGACGAAGAGGCAGAGGCCTTCAGCCCGCAACTCTCGGCCATCATCGCCTACTTCCACTTGCTGAATGAGGTGGATACCAGCCAAGCGCCTCCGGCAACACAACTCTCTGGTCTGCGAAACGTATGGCGCCCCGACGAAATCGCTCCTTCGATGGAGCGCGAGGCTTTCCTGTCCAACGTCCCCCGCCGCGCAGGAGCATATGTCCGGGTGCCGCTTGTGCTGGGCGAGGCATAACGACGTAGGAGACCGAGATGGAACTCGACGACCTAACGATTGGCGAGGCGCACGCTCTGCTCGTTGCCGGCAAAATCAGCAGTGTTGCCTTAACGCAAGCCGCGCTGGAGCGGATTCGAAAGACCGACTCCCTTGTGCGCGCTTACGTGACCCTTGCAGAAGAGTCGGCGCTCGAACAAGCGCGCCAGGCAGATGCCCGTCTGCGCGCCGGTCGAGGGGTAACCACTCTGACCGGCATTCCCTTTGGTGTGAAAGATTGCATTTCTACCAAGGGCATTCGCACCACTTGCTCCTCGCGCATCCTGGAAAACTACATTCCGTCCTACGATGCTACCGTCATCGAACGCTTGGCGAAAGCCGGCGCTGTGTTAATTGGAAAACAGAACATGGACGAATTCGGCATGGGTTCGTCCTGCGAGAATTCCGCATTTTTTGCCACGCGCAATCCCTGGAATCTAGAGCGTGTTCCGGGCGGTTCGAGCGGAGGATCAGCGGCTGCCGTGGCTGCCCGACAAGGACTCTTTGCCCTGGGCGAGGACACTGGCGGCTCGATTCGGATGCCGGCCGGTTTTTGCAACGTCGTCGGGCTGAAGCCGACGTACGGGCGCGTCTCGCGCTATGGGCTGATCGCGCTGGTTTCCTCGTTCGATTGCATCGGACCGATGACGCGCACCGTAGCCGACTGCGCTGCCGTGCTGCAGGTCATTGCCGGCCGCGATCCGCGAGATAGCACAACGCTCGATGCGCCGGTTCCCGACTATACGGCAGCCCTGACGCAACCGGTGAAGGGGCTACACTTGGGCATACCGAAAGAGTACTTCGTGGCCGGCATGGAGGCCGGCGTGGAAAAGGCGTTGCAGGAAGCCGTACGCGAGTTCGAGAAATTAGGCCTGATCCTGAAAGAAGTGTCCTTGCCTCACACCAAATACGGCTTGCCGGTCTACTACCTCATCCTGTTTGCAGAGGCTAGCGCAAACCTGGCCCGTTTCGACGGCATTCGCTTCGGATACGCCGTCTCCGAAGCCACGGATGTCGTAGACCTGTACCTGCGCACGCGCCGCGAGGGCTTTGGCCCTGAGGTCAAACGCCGCATCATGTTAGGCGCCTATACGCTCTCCGCCGGCTACTACGATGCCTACTACCTGAAGGCTCAACGCGTGCGCACGCTCATCCGCCGCGACTTCGAAAACGCCCTGCAAGAATGCGATGCCCTGCTCGCGCCGGTTTGTCCAACCACGGCGTTCAAACTAGGGGAGAAGATCGGCGACCCGCTTTCGATGTACCTTTCGGATATATATGTAGTGGCGACAAATCCTGCCGGCGTTCCGGCGCTCTGTCTGCCCTGCGGCTTTTCGGACGGAATGCCGGTTGGGATGCAACTTATCGGCCGGCACTTGAGCGAGGCGACTTTGCTCCAGATCGGTCACGCCTATCAACAGGCGACCGACTGGCACTTGCGTCAGCCCCCACTGGATGGGGAGGGAAAGCAATGAGGCGAGCACGCTATGAGGCTGTGATTGGGTTGGAAATTCACGCCGAGCTGATCACCCGTTCCAAGATGTTTTGCCCTTGCTCGGCAGATTACGCCCATGCTACGGAACCGAACACGTTGATTTGTCCGGTGTGTACGGGCTTGCCGGGGTCAATGCCCGTGATCAATCGCAGGGCAGTGGAACAGGCAGTTATGGTCGGTTTGGCCCTGAACTGTCAGATCAACACCTTGAATGTCTTTGCCCGCAAGAACTATTATTACCCCGATTTGCCAAAAGGGTACCAGATTTCTCAGTATGATTTGCCGATTGCCGTCAACGGCTGGTTGGACATTCCAATTGACGAAGCGAACACGATAGGGCGCGTGCGCATCCGCAGGGCGCATCTCGAGGAGGATACGGCCAAATTGTTTCACCAGGGCCAATCGGCATTGGTGGACTTCAACCGCGCCGGAGTCCCCTTATTGGAAATCGTCTCCGAGCCGGATATGCATTCGGTGGAAGCAGTACTGGCCTACGCCACGCGCATCCGCGCCATCTTGCGCTACCTGGGCGTCAACTCTGGGGATATGGAAAAAGGCGTTCTGCGCTTCGAGGCGAACGTCTCCTTGCGACCGGCCGGCAGCGACGAGTTACGCACACGCACGGAAATCAAGAATCTGAACAGCTTCCGCGCGCTGACCCGCGCGGTTGCTTATGAGATTCAACGGCAAACGGCTGTGTATGAGTCGGGAGGCGAAGTCATTCAGGAGACTCTCGGCTGGGACGATGTGCGCGGCGTCACCCTTTCTCAACGCGGCAAGGAAGAGGCGCACGACTACCGCTACTTCCCCGAACCCGACTTGCCGCCGCTCGAACTTGAACCGGCATGGGTCGAACACCTACGGACGCAATTGCCTGAACTTCCCGATGCACGCTGTGAGCGTTTTGTGCGCGAGTACGGCCTGAGGATACAGGACGCCCGCTTGCTCACAAGCGAAAAGGCATTAGCAGATTACTTCGAGGCAGTGATCAAAACATCCACAAGTTCACCCCAAGAAATCAGCAACTGGATGTGCGGTGAGTTCCTACGCTGTGTCAACGATCTCAACCTGACGATAGAAGAGGTATCGCTGGCGCCAGAGCACCTGGCGCAGCTGATTGACATGGTCGGCGCGGGGACGATCAACGCCGGCAGCGCCAAATTCGTCCTGCGCGAAATCTTCCAAAGCGGACAATCACCCCAGGCTGTTGTGGAGGCGCACAATCTGGCGCAGGTTTCAGACGAACATTACCTGGCCTCTATCATCACGCAGGTACTCGAGGAGAATCCAGAAGTAGTAGCATCCTATCTGAACGGCAAAGAGACTGTTTTCCAATGGCTGATGGGACAAGTCGCCCGACTGACGCGCGGCAAAGCCAACCCTCAGCTCGCGCGCCGGCTCCTGTTGGCAAAATTGGAAGAGAGGAAGGCCTCACGCGGAGAATGAAAAGGCCGGCAAAAACGAAGGAAGGCCAAGATTGCATCCGGTGAAGATTCGTCTGCCCCAATGTTAGAGGCGCAACAGCCTGTCCAGTTCGCCGAGTTCGATACGGGCGGTCAGGTCCAGGCTGAGTGGCGTGACCGAGACGAGACGTTCCACGCGCAGGGCATAGACATCGCTATCCGGTTCACAATCGAGTTTCGGTTTCGTGCAGTAATCCAGCGCGGCCGCCTCATCCCAGCGCGTGCGCCGCGGCGGCAGAGGTTCGTAATAGCGCTGTCGGGAAAGCCGCGTCAACCGCCACGGTGTTTGATGGGTAGCGGAGGCCGGCACGTCCACTTTGAGTATATCTACTTCAGCAGGCAGACGATTCAGCAACATCCAACGCGCAAAGCGCGCGGTAAAGGATGCGGCGACGGAGAAATCCACGTCGCGCGCATACCGCCGATGATTTTTCTGGTCGGTCTCTAGCGAAACCGCCAGGGACGGAATGCCACTGCCTGCGGCCTCCAACGTCGCGCCAATGGTGCCAGATGACGTAATGCCGGTGCCGACGTTCTCGCCGTAATTGATGCCTGCTACCACCAAATGCGGCGCCTGGGGCATGATTTCGAGAAGGCCATGCAAAACGGCCTGCGCCGGCGTCCCGCCTACGGCGTAGGCCGTCCAGTCCTTTCCTCCTGCCCGCACAGTCCGTCGTTCGATGCGACCATCGGAAGTCGCCGGTAAACTGCGGCCCGCTCCCGACCATTGCTCGCGCGGCGCGACGACGTAGACCTGTCCCAATTCGGCCAGGGCCACCGCGGCCGCCCAAAGGCCAGGGGAATCAACGCCATCGTCGTTGGTCAAGAGGATAAGGTACATGCCGGACTATCCCTAATAGAAAACGAAGCGGACTAGCCGCTTCGTTCGCTCCTCTGGTGCCCCTTGCGTGATTCGAACACGCGGCCTTTTGGTCCGCAACCAAACGCTCTGATCCGCTGAGCTAAAGGGGCAGGTTTGCTTTCGCGGGTGGGATTGTAATCCAGAATCAGGGGACGGTCAAGAGTCTCGCGCGTGCTAAGCCATGTATGCAAAAGAGACCAAGAGTGCGGAGAGGCGTATCCCTGTTGCGGTTCTTTATAAAGCCGTTGTCTGCTTCTAGGCTGAAACAAACACAGCCCACATGGACCGAACTTCGTGGGCCGACACCGACCGCTCCGGCAATCCCGTCAGCGCACAACGCTACCCGCCCTGCGGCGAAACGCGGTATACTTACGGCCTCTCCCCCCAACTACGCCTACACCGGCCAAAAAGTCGAAACACTCCTAGAACTACATTGACAATGCCTTCCTTCTCCCCCGAGAAACCGGCCTACTTGAACCGGCCTTCGTCGCGTGGATTATTCCATTCGTGGCGAAGAACGTTTCCCCGGCCTTTTACCATCGCCCCCAGCCGCTTTCCAAATAGAGAACGGGACGTCTCCGCTGCCGGAGCATAGGGCCCAACAACATGCCGAACACAAACCCGCCGATATGCGCCCAAAAAGCAACACCGCCCAACTCTGCCATTCCTAGAGCCAACGTGCCCTCGAAAAACTGAAACAGAAACCACATTCCTAACACGACAATCGCCGGGATGCGAGCCAGCTGCACAAAGAAGCCAAAAGGAACCAGCGTGACAATACGACGGTGAGGGTAAAGCAAAAGGTAAGCCCCCAGCACGGCGGCAACGGCACCGCTCGCTCCGACCGTTGGGACGCGGGAAAACGGATAGATAAACACATGGGTCAACGCAGCAAAGAAACCGCCAGCGAGGTAGAAAAGCAGATAGCGAAAATGCCCCAGCGCATCCTCGACATTATCGCCGAAAATCCACAGGTAGAGCATATTTCCTAGCAAGTGCGCCAGCCCGGCGTGCATGAACATACTGCTCAGCATCGTGCGCACATCCCCCCAGTCCAAGCCGCTGGTCAGATCGAAGGGGATCAGCGCCAGCCGATACAGGGTACTTTCCCCAGACGGCCCCAGACTGACCTGCCATAGGAACACCAATACGTTTCCTGCAATCAAGAGATAATTCACCCAAGGAACACGATAGGTCGGATTTTCATCGCGGATAGGTATCATAACATTTCGCTAGGAAGATGAGGAAACACGATCAGACTGAAGATATTGTACCCGAGATCGCTCTCCGTTTCAATCGCAGACTGTTGCCAACCACGAACAGGCTGCTGAACGCCATGGCGCTTGCAGCAAGCATCGGGTGGAGATAACCGAGAGCAGCAGCGGGAATGAGCAAAACGTTGTAGAAGAACGCCCAGAATAGATTCTCTCGAATCGTACGCAGGGTTTGCTGCGAAAGGCGAATCGCGTGTGGAACGCCGCGCAAATCGCCGCTCATCAACGTTACCGACGCTGTCGCCAACGCTACATCGGCGCCGGCGCCGATCGCAATCCCGACATCCGCCTGAGCCAACGCCGGAGCATCGTTGACGCCATCGCCGACCATGACTACGATAGGTTCGTGTCGCCCTTTTCCTCTCCTTGGCGGTTGGTCATCGCCGTCTGTGGCCGCTTCCTGCAACGTTCGAATGACCGCTGCTTTTTCCTGCGGCAAGACGCCGGCGATGACATCGTCCACGCCGACGAGGCGCGCAACGGCCTCCGCGGTATGGCGATTGTCTCCGGTAAGCAAAAGCACGCGAAGACCCAAACGGCGCAGTTCGGCAACGGCTTCCTGCGAACCTTCCTTGACCGTATCGGCAACGGCGAAGAGACCGCAGGTCTGCCCATCTATGGCGACCAAAATCGGAGTCCTGGCCCCGGCTTGGGCGCGCTCGATCTGGGGGAGCAGACGGCGCGGGGCATAGCCGCGCTCTTCCATCCACCGGAAATTGCCGACGGCCACGTGATGACCATCCACGTTCGCCTCAACGCCGGCGCCAACCTCCGCGCGAAAGTCCAACGGTTCACTCAGAGTCAGGCCACGTCGAGTCGCTTCGGCCCATATCGCCTCGCCCAGTGGATGCTCACTTCCCTTTTCCACGCTCGCCGCCAGGCGTAGGATTTCCTCCCCTGTCCATACTGCGCCATCAACGACAGCGATCGCTGTTACAGCCGGTTGACCGCCGGTGACCGTGCCGGTCTTGTCGAGCACGATTGTCCGCGCTTTGCCCAGGCGCTCCAGCGCTTCGCTATTCCGGAAAAGGATGCCCATCTCCGCGCCTTTCCCCATACCAACCATAATCGCGGTGGGGGTAGCCAGGCCCATCGCGCAGGGGCAGGCGATGACCAGTACGGACACGGTATTGACCAGCGCGCGCGTCAGAACGCCCGGCATCCCCAGAAAATACCAGCCGAGAAATGTCACAAACGCGATCAACATGACGATAGGAACAAAGACAGCCGAGACGCGGTCGGCCAGTCTCTGGATAGGCGCTTTGCTGCCCTGCGCCTCCTCAACCAGACGAATGATTTGCGCCAGAACTGTCTCACGGCCGACGCGTGTGGCCTCGAACTTGAAAAAACCACGCTGATTGAGCGTGGCGCCGATAACCGGGTCGCCCGGTCCTTTTTCCACCGGAAGCGATTCGCCAGTCAACATGGATTCGTCCACCGTGCTGCGGCCCTCGAGAACCACGCCGTCCACCGGAATTGTCTCGCCGGGACGTACAAGGATCAGGTCGCCCGGCTGCACGTCTTCGACGGAAATTTCGCGCTCCTCCCCATCTCGCACCACGCGGGCGGTCTTTGCGCGCAAACCGAGCAGTTTCCGGATGGCCTGTGACGTGTTCCCCTTCGCCCGTGTTTCGAGATACTTGCCCAAACGAATCAACGTGACGATGACGGCCGCAGTCTCAAAGTAAACGTGGCCGGGCGCAAGATGGAGAAGGACGGCCAACGAGAAGAAATAGGCAGCCGAGGATCCCAGGGCAATCAACACATCCATATTGGCCGATCCACTCCGCAAGGCATGATAACTGTTGACGTAGTACTGCCAACCGACATAAAACTGCACCGGACTGGCCAACACGAACATGAACCAATATACCCAGGGTCGAAGATGCAACGCGGCATCTTCCCCTGGAACAGCCTGATAAAAGAAAGCAGGAAGCCATCGGAGATCGCCTGCCATGCTCAACAGGAAAAGCGGAATCGTGAAAAACAGGCCCACAAGGAGTAAACGCCATTGTTGTTGAATTTCCCTCCGGCGCGCCTGCGCTTCTACGTCCTCAACCTCGCCGCCAACTTCCACAGGCGGGAGACCGGCGCGCGCCGCCGCGCGCCGGATTTCTGCCTGACTAACCACGGTCGGCAGATAACGAACGCGCGCGTGACCATTCCTCTCGTTGACCGAGAGTCCCAGCACACCTTCTATCCGGAGCAGGGTTTTCTCCAACCGCCGCGCAACACGGTCGTCGCTCAAACGGGGAATGGTTAAAACAGCTTCGCCGGTTGCCACGCCATAACCGGCGCGTTCCACTCGTTCCACCAGCGCGGCGAGATCGGCCCGCTGCGGATCGAATTCCACCACGGCCCGTTCCGAAGCCAAGTTAACCGATGCCCGGACCACGCCGCTCACTTTTCTTAAGTTGCGCTCAACGGTCGCTACGCAATTCGCACAGGTCATGCCGGTAATAGGAAGGATAACTTGCTTTCGCTCTTCGTCCGCATCAGCCATCTCCATCCTGCTCTTTGGTCCCTTCGACGTTCTCAATCTGCTCCTTAATAACCAAACAGGTCCTGTACTCATTCCATACCGGAACAAGTCCCCACCCGTTTTGCCCAACGCGCAACGCGCCCTTCCGAAGGGGCGTTTCGGTTTTTCACCCAACAACCGACATTATGCTTCTGCCGGATAGTTGATCTTGGCAAGAAACGAGCGGATCGCGCGATCGTCAGCCGGCGCGTCGAACGTGACCGTGACCTGGCGCGCCTCCAGATCGGCCTTCACGCTTTTAACGCCTTCCAGCTCGGCAAGTTCACTCTCAATCGTATGCACACAATGCGGACAATGTATCGAGGGGATACGGTAGGTCGTGGTATTCATGGTTCCTCCTCAACAATGCTCGACACAACGGTCTGGAATTGCGACAATCATAGTCTTCTTTGGCAAAAATGTCAAGGCAACCTTGACCTCAAAGAAAAAAATGGTATAATGGGGTTTTGCTCATCCCCCTATTCCCTTTCCCTTGTTCGCAGAGAGTCGTGGACAAGGAGGCTTTTTTGTTTCTACCATGAATTCCTTTAGGAGAGGACAATGGCAGTATTGCCTACCAAGAACTACGCGCGCATCCCGGTCGCTCCCGACCTTCCTAACCTGATTGAAGTGCAACTGGCTTCCTTTAAACGGTTGAAGGAGGAAGGGCTAGGCGAACTTTTTCACGAAATTTCCCCTATCGAATCCTACAATAAAGAAATGAAGTTATATTTCCCAAGCCGCACGCCGGAATCGGAGCAATGGGGTTTGCGGTATTGGTTCGGCGAGCCAAAGTACAGCATCGAAGAATGCGTGGAACGGGATTTAACCTATGCCTGTCCATTGTACGTCTCGGTTCTGTTAGCCGGGCCGGAGATCACCGAACCCATTAAACAGGATATCTTTCTGGGGGACTTCCCAGAGATGACGCCGAAAGGAACATTCATTGTCAACGGCACCGAACGGGTGGTCGTTTCGCAATTGATACGCTCTCCCGGCGTGTACTTCGAGGCGCCAACCGACCGCGCAACAGGCCGTCCACTGGCCATGGCAAAACTCATCCCGGATCGCGGCGCGTGGATGGAGTTCGAGACGCGCAAAAGCGACTACATCATTCTCAAGTTTAACCGCAAGCGTACAGTTCCCGTTACTGTATTCCTGCGCGCGCTGGCAGCCGTCGACGACGGCAGCGGCGATCGGATTCTCACCAGCGGAACAGACGAAGAGCTCCTCTCCCTCTTCAAGGACGTAGACAAAAATCCAGAACGCCTGTTTATCGCCTCAACCTTCAAGCAGGAACCGGAATGGGATCTTTCGGGGCGACTTACGATTGCGGAAGCCGCGTTGCTAGAATTCTTCAGGCGCATGCGGCCGGGCGATCCGGCCACGTTGGAGAACGCGCGCCAGTTCCTTGAGGAACAACTCTTCGACCAGCGTCACTATGATTTGGAACGTGTAGGGCGATACAAACTCAACCAGAAACTGGACGTGCGCATCCCTATCTCCCATCGCACGGTGACGAAGGCCGATATTATCCGTCTAGTGCGGCACATGATTCTCATCAATAATGGCGTCGAACCGCCAGACGATGTGGACCACCTTGGGAATCGTCGCGTCAAAACTGTTGGTGAGTTGATTCAAAACAAGATGCGCCTTGGGCTGCGGCGCATGGAGCGGGTCATCAAGGAACGCATGTCCATTCACGACCAGGCGCAGCTCTCGCCGGTCAACCTGATCAACATCCGCCCGGTCGTAGCTGCTTTGCGCGAATTCTTCGGCTCCAGTCAATTATCGCAATTCATGGATCAAACCAACCCCTTGGCCGAACTGCGCCATAAGCGCACCCTCTCCGCCCTCGGTCCGGGTGGATTGCGCCGTGAACGCGCCGGCTTCGACGTGCGCGATGTCCACTATTCGCACTACGGTCGCATTTGCCCGATCGAAACACCCGAAGGCCCCAACATCGGCCTGATCGGTCGTCTGGCGACGTTCGCACGCGTCAATGAATACGGTTTCATCGAGACTCCCTACCGCAAGATTGTCAAGCAACTCGCGTGCAATGATCCCCGTCTGGTCGGTCGCGCGCTGCGGGAAGACCTGGTGGACCCCCAATCTGGAGAAGTGGTACTCAAAGCAGGGGAGCGCATCACCGAGAAGGCGTTCAAGACAATTGCCAGACTCAAGGGCGAAGTAGCGGTCGTCCCTTTTATCTCCGATGAAGTAGAATATCTCTCGGCCGACGCCGAGGATAAGTATGTGATTGCTCAAGCAAATGCTCCACTTAACGAGTATGGCGAATTCGAGCAAGGGCGCGTCTCATGTCGCTTCCATTCTAGCTTCATCTTCACAGCACCTGAGAAGGTAGATTATATGGACGTCGCGCCGCATCAGGTGGTCGGCATTAGCGCAGCGCTCATTCCCTTCCTGGAACACGATGATGCGAACCGCGCTCTGATGGGTTCGAATATGCAGGCGCAGGCGGTGCCTCTCGTGCAACCGGAGGTGCCGCTGGTCTCCACTGGCATCGAGCGCTATGCCGCCCTCGATTCCGGACAGGTGGTAGTCGCCGAAGCCGACGGCGATGTTGTATCCGTCACCGGTTCGGCGATCGTCATCCGTGAACGGGATGGCAACCTGCGCACTTATCCATTGCGCAAATACCAGCGTTCGAATCAGAGCACCTGCATTGACCAGCGCCCGGCGGTGGTCAAAGGGCAGGTCGTGCGCGCGGGGGATGTCATCGCCGACTCTTCGTCCACGGAGAACGGCGAACTCGCCCTAGGGCAGAACGTGATCGTGGCCTTCCTATCCTGGGAAGGCGCCAACTTCGAGGATGCAATCGTCATCTCGGAGCGGTTGGTTCAGCAGGATCGGTTCACCTCCGTGCACATCGAAAAGCATGAGGTGGAGGCGCGCGATACGAAACTTGGCCCGGAAGAAATCACCCGCGACATTCCCAATGTGGGCGAGGATGCGATTAAAGACCTTGACGAACGCGGCATCGTTCGCATCGGCGCCGAGGTGGGGCCGAACGATATTCTGGTCGGCAAGGTGACGCCGAAGGGGGAGAAAGAACTGACGCCCGAAGAGCGCCTTCTGCGCGCCATCTTCGGCGAGAAATCCCGCGATGTTAAGGACACCTCCCTCCGTATGCCACACGGCGAACGCGGGAAAGTGGTAGATGTCAAGGTCTTCACGCGCGACGATAGCATTGAACTTGCAGCAGGCGTGGACATGATGGTGCGCGTCTCGGTGGCGCAACGTCGCAAGATTACCGCCGGCGATAAAATGGCCGGGCGCCATGGGAACAAGGGCGTGGTCTCACGCGTCGTTCCTGTCGAGGACATGCCGTTTCTCGAAGATGGCACGCCGGTAGACATCATCCTCAACCCGACAGGCGTGCCCGGTCGCATGAACCTCGGCCAGGTTCTCGAAACGCATCTGGGCTGGGCGGCCGCGCGACTTGGTTTTCGCGCGACTACCCCAGTCTTCGACGGCGCAACCGAGGCGGAAATCGAAGCCGAACTGGCACGCGCCTGGATCGTGGATCGCGCCTGGGACGAGACGGTTGACCTCGCCTGGGAATGGATCAAGCAGCAGGAGTACGATCCGAACAGCATCGAGGACGACGAGGAGGTCCGCCGCCTGTATCTGGAGCAATGGTTGGGCGCACGCGGCTACGACGTGTACCGCCTGGCCTCGGACGTCCACTACGCGCGCCTCTCGACAGCCAGAGAGTGGCTGCGCGATCACGGTTATGACCCAGCAGAAATCTTCACCGATCCGATTCCGGCCCCAACAGAGCGCGATCGCTTCGATCGGCGCGCGATTCACGTCTGCCTGAAACTCTGGTTGCATACCCTGGGCGAGGACAACGTTCCCGACGAGCAGGTAGCTACTAAAGCCCAGGAGGTCATGATAGCAACCGGCCAACCCATACCAACGCTGGGCAAGCAAATTCTACGCGATGGGAAAAGCGGCGAGCCGTACGATCAGCCGGTGGCGGTAGGTATCATGTCCATCATGAAGTTACACCACCTGGTGGAGGATAAGGTGCACGCCCGCGCTACCGGCCCGTACAGCCTGATCACGCAACAACCGCTGGGCGGCAAGGCTCAGTTCGGCGGTCAGCGCTTCGGCGAGATGGAAGTCTGGGCATTGGAAGCCTATGGCGCAGCCTATACGTTACAGGAAATGCTGACGGTGAAGTCGGATGATGTGCAAGGGCGCGTCAGCACATACGAGGCCATCGTTAAGGGCAATCCGATTGAGGAACCAAGCATCCCGGCCTCGTTCCGCGTGCTGGTCAAAGAACTGCAAAGCCTTGGCCTGGCCGTGGAGGCCTTGACCGAAAGCGGTGAGGTCATCCGCTTCGGTAAAGACGAGGAGAAGGTCCACCCGCCCAAGTATGCTACAGGACTGCTTAGCTTGGGTGCCGGGAGCCTGGACGATTTGTAGCGCCAGATAGGGGCGTCAAAGGCTGTACGTTGTACTTCGTGCCAAGAACAGCTCATCAGAGACTTGCTCCCCTTTGTGGTGCAAGTCTTTGTGTCGAGTCTCACAGTTCCGCACCCCTGGCCGTTTCACAACATCGTCCTTGCTACGGCTTCGCACACCGTTTCGGAGTAGGCGTTTTCGCGCCCTCATGAATTCTCTGCTACGGCGCTTAAACAAGTCGGTGGGATAGACCACCCTGACTCATTTTCCCTTAGGCAGGTCGGCATGGAAAAAACTCTTCACCTCCCTCCCTTCTCGCATTTGTACTACAGTTATCCGGCAGTCGCGGCGGTTGTTACGGTAAAGAGTGGGGAGAGAACGAACGCCATGGCCTGTGCCTGGCATTCTCCACTCTCCTTCAACCCGCCGCTGTACGGTGTTCTTTTGACTCCGAAACGCTTCTCCTACGCGCTCATCCTGGAGACAGGCATGTTCGGAGTCAATTTTCTGCCATTCGAAAAGGCAGATATCATCGCCGGCGTAGGGCGGAACTCAGGACGCGACCTGGACAAATTCACCGTGTTCTCCATCGCCGTCGAGTCCTTCCCCGATTCTCATGCGCCCATCCTCCGGGACGCCTACGCCGCGTACGAATGCCGGCTAGTGGAACATCGGCCCTATGGAGATCATGAGCTTTTCACCGGCGAGATCGTTGCCGTCTATCAGTCGCCGCAAGTTTTCGATGAAGAGGGAATATTGCAGGTCAATCGCGTTCGGCCAGCGTTGTATTTGGGCGCCGATCTGTACACGACCGCTTCCGAACAATCGCTCGTGCGCAAACGTGGGGAACGGCCTTAAGACGCCGCGCGCCTTTATTCTTCCTCTCGAAGTACATACCCCACGCCGCGCACCGTGTGAATCAGGCGCGGTTCTCCACCGCTCTCCAGCTTCTGGCGCAGGTAACGAATATACACTTCCAGGACGTTGCTCTCACCGCCGAAATCGTATCCCCAGATATGATCGAAGATGATTTCGCGCGTCAGGACCTGCCCGGGATGGCGCAGGAACAGTTCGAGCAAGTCGAACTCTTTGGTAGTCAGTGTCAGGCGACGTTCACCGCGCTTGACCTCGCGCGTGGCCGTGTTTAGGGTCAGATCGGCGAAGTGGTAGACAGGGACACGTTCGGTCTGTGCGCGACGGAGCAAAGCACGAATCCGCGCCAGCAATTCCTCCAGACTGAACGGTTTGACCAGATAGTCATCCGCGCCGGCATCCAAGCCTTGCACGCGGTCCTGAATGGCGTCTTTGGCGGTAAGCATCAGAATCGGCAGACGGCCCCCGGCGCGCAGACGGCGACAGACCTCCAACCCATCCAGGCCGGGCAGCATCCAGTCCAAAATCACCAGGTCGGGGCGATGCTCGCTGGCGCGAGCCAAGCCGGCATAACCATCCGTCGCGATATCCACCGTGTACCCTTCGTACGCAAGACCGCGCTGGAGCACTTTGAGAATAGCCGGATCGTCCTCGATAATAAGAATACGCTCGTTCATAAGCGCCTCTGGACCTAGAATATACCACAATCTTTTGGTAGAATGACCTTATGCGCTGGTCAAAACGGCTTTTCGATGTCTTCATTGCCGCGTTGGGGCTGGTGCTGCTCTCGCCATTGCTTGCGATTCTGTCCCTGCTTGTCTGGGTGTTTCAGGGACGCCCGATTCTGTTCCGCCAAGTACGCCCTGGCTACAAGGGTCGTCCCTTTACCGTTTACAAATTTCGCACCATGAGCGATCGGCGCGACCCCAACGGGAATCTGCTGCCTGACGCGGAACGTCTGACGCCCTTTGGCCGCTTTCTGCGTTCCACCAGCCTGGACGACCTACCGCAGCTTATCAATGTCTTGCGTGGCGAGATGAGTCTAGTTGGGCCGCGTCCGCTGTTAATGCAATATTTGGAGCGTTACAGCCCGGAGCAAATGCGTCGCCACGATGTGTTGCCGGGCATTACCGGCTGGGCGCAAGTCAATGGGCGCAACGCGCTCTCGTGGGAGGAAAAGTTCCGCCTGGATGTCTGGTATGTGGATCACTGGTCGTTCTGGCTGGATATGAAAATCCTGCTCCTGACTATCTGGAAAGTGCTCCTGCGCGAGGGCATCAGCCAGCCGGGCCACGTCACCATGGAAGAATTCAAAGGGAATAACAGACATGTTGGACATCAATCTGATTCGTGAAAACCCCGAAATGGTGCGCAAGGCGCTGCGCGACCGTCAGATGGAGACGACGGCGGTGGACGATGTCTTGCGCCTGGACGCGCGTCGTCGCGCCCTCTTGCAGGAGGTCGAGGCACTCAAGGCCAAACGGAACGCCGTCTCGAAGGAAATCGGTCAGATAAAAGAAGCGAGCGAACGCCAGGCCCGAATCGAGGCCATGCGCATCGTCGGCGACCGCATTGCCGCGCTCGATAAGGAAGTGGAGGTGGTGGAGAGGGAGCTGGAGTCGCTGGTTGCTACCTTGCCCAATCTCCCAGATGCGCGCTGTCCGTATGGAAAAGACGAGAGCGAAAATGTGGTCGTGCGGACGGTCGGCGAGGTGCCGTCCTTCGATTTTCCGCCGAAACCGCACTGGGAGCTTGGACCGGCGCTGGGAATCCTAGATTTCGAACGCGGCGTCAAGTTGACCGGCTCGCGGTTCTACGTCCTACGCGCGGCCGGCGCGCGTCTGCAACGCGCGCTGATCGCGTGGATGCTCGATGTGCACATTCGCCAAGGATACACCGAGATTTACCCGCCTTTCATGGTGCGCGAGGAGATCATGTTCAAATCGGGGCAGTTGCCCAAATTCCGCGATAACCTGTACCATGATGTGGAAGAAGATCGCTGGATGGTGCCGACCGCCGAAGTGCCGTTGACCGGCTTGCACATGGATGAAATCCTAGAGGAGGCCAGCCTACCCTTGCTCTATACCGCCTATACGCCCTGTTTCCGCAAGGAGAAGATGAGTGCCGGGCGCGACGTACGCGGCATCAAGCGCGGTCATCAGTTCGATAAAGTCGAGATGTACATTTACTGCAAGCCGGAAGATTCGGATGCCATGCTCGAAAAAATGTTGACCGACGTCGAACAAACCTGCGCGGAGTTGGGTCTGCCCTACCGCGTTAAGCAACTTTGCACCGGCGATCTGGGTTTTGGCGCGGCCATGACGTATGATGTTGAAGTCTGGGCGCCAGGTCTGGGCGAGTGGTTGGAAGTTTCCTCGATCTCGAACGACACCGATTTTCAAGCGCGGCGGGCAAACATCAAGTACCGGCCGACGGAGGGCGGCAAGGCGCGCTTTGTGCATACCCTGAATGGCTCAGGCTTGGGGTTACCACGCACCCTGATTGCCATGATGGAGACCTATCAGCAGGCCGACGGCTCGATCCTCATTCCACCTGCCCTACGCCCCTGGATGGGCGGGGCGGAGGTGATACACTAGACTCCGCTGCTGTCAGCGCCCTGCCCTCGGCCGGAGAGAGCAACCAGAGCGGCCAACCCCAGGGCAAGCAGGAGAATCAGGCCAACCAGCGCGGCGGCGTTCGCGTCCGAGAGAGGGCGTGACGGCATTCCCACCCGCGTTTCCTGGGGGTTGGCAATTGGCAATGCAGTCGGCGTCAACGTTGGCCAGGGGGTCAGCGTCGGGAGCAGGGACGCCGTTAGCGTGGGTTGAGTCGGTGTGGGGGTAAACGCCGGGCGAATCACGATTTTCTGATTAGGGTAAATGACCGAATTCACCCTAAGGTTATTCAGGCGCAAAATATCCGCAAGCGGCACGTTGTAGGCGGCTGCGATAGCAAGGAGGATTTCGCCAGGCTGGACGATGTGGATAATGGAACCATCCGGATGCGGTGTATTCGGTAGGATCGTCGGGGTAGGCGTGTTTCCAAAAGGAGTATAGACAACCGGTGTGCCGCCGGTCGAAAGGCCGACGTCCAGACAGTAGTAGGTGGTAGCGCCAGAAACGGCTACACCGGCGCCGACGTCTTGATAGATGAGGCTGAGCATGGTGTTTTTGTGGGCATCATCACCCAACCACGCTTGTACGGCGCCCTCTGCACTCAGGTTACGGCCCATGATGACATTTTCGGAGAACCAGCCGCCTTGCGAGAGATCGCCGGCTACGAGATAGCCGGCTGTCAGCGCGCGCTGATAGGGGCGCGAGCCATCTGGGCCGGTGTGCGTCCAGGTGCCGATGGAGGCCATATATTCTGCCTGCGCCTGAGCAATGGTCATCAGGATTGGGTGGACTCGGTAGGGGGGCAAGCCATTCGCGGCGCGCAGGGCATTCACAGCGTCAATGAGCGCCTGAGCGCTCGAAGGGAACGTGCGTGCATAGACCCGCCGCGGAATATCTGGCGCGAGGCGTAGTCCTAAGAAGATGAAAAGAAACCCAATCAGAAGCAAACGAACTCGACGAGAGGAAGACGCCATGCTCGCCATTATACCCGCAATCTATGCTAAAATGGCCCCGTTGTTTTTTACCGACCAATGGCTTCGTTCTTCTCTTTGCCAAAGGATGCGCCATCATGGACATTCTCTCATTTACCTACTTTCTGAACGCCCTCCTGATGATTGCCTTGCCCCTAGGCCTGGCCATTTTCTTGACGCGCCGTTGGAAATCCGGCTGGGGTCTATGGGGGATCGGAGCGGCAACGTTCATCCTTTCCCAAGTCGGCCATATTCCCTTTAACCTACTGATCCAGAAACTGGTGGAGCGGCCCTCTGTGTACTGGTCACCTGCGGTACAGACGGCTTTCTGGGCCGTCTTCGGCGGCCTGAGTGCAGGGGTGTTCGAGGAAGGAGCACGTTATCTGGTTCTTCTTTTGTGGGCACGCCAGGCGCGTTCTTGGCGAAGCAGTGTGTTGTTTGGCGCGGGCCACGGCGGCGCCGAGGCTATTCTGCTCGGCCTTCTGGCGCTCCTGGCCTACTTCTTTATGCTGACCTATCGTGAAGTGGACTTGGCGACAGTTGCGCCGGCCGCGCAACTGGATACAGCGCGCCAGCAGGTAGAAGCCTACTGGTCGGTTCCTTGGTACGATAGTTTGCTGGGGGCGCTGGAGCGCATCTTTGCGATGACCTGTCAGATAGCGATGGCCGCGCTGGTCATGCAGGCGCTTCTCCGTCGCAACCTGCTCTGGCTTGGGCTGGCAATCCTGTACCACACTCTGATTGACAGCGTAGCGGTCGCGATGATGCGCTCCTTGGGAATTTATTGGACAGAGGCCGCCGTGGGAGCGTTTGCTCTAATCAGTCTAGGAATCATGTTTGCCTTGCGCCGATCGGAATCGGAGAGTAACGCCGGGCAAACCCCCGGGGCGTCTTCCTCCCCTCAAACCCTTTCCTTCTATTGAGACGACAGAGAATCTTGAAAAACAGCAAGCTAAGGTCGAATAATCCTCTTTGAAACGCGCCTTCGCGCCTGATTCGAAAGCATCCGTTGTACATGCAATCTTGCTCTGCCTGCGAGCGCGGCGCTACTATTCACAGCGATCGGGTGGACTTAGGCGGCTTGTAGGTTTGTTCGGCCTACGAGCAGATTCGTGTTTGTGCACACTCGCCGGTTACAGCTATTCTCCATTGGAGGCTTTCTCTGCGACAGCCTCGAAAGGCGTGTCTTACCGTCCTGTAAGACATGCCTTGTAGCCTGCCGCAGCCACGCTCCATCTAGGTAGGGCTTTTTTCGAAAGAACGCCAAAAGCGGGGGCCAATGTTGCAGGCAAAGCCGCAAGAAAAGCGCTGCTTTAGGCCAAAGTGGAAGACCGGCCACGCGAAGGCAGCTACATTGAGAATTGCCGGACAAAGCGCGGCCCCCTTGTCATCGGCTAGGAAGAGCGTTATAATATTTACGCTCTCTCGCAGGAAATTCCTTGCGCAGGAAGGAGGTGAAATGTATGCCCGTCTATATGTATCGTTGTGATAACTGCGGCATGCAGTTCGAAAAGTTTCAAAAGTTTACCGACGATCCTTTGGCTCGCTGCCCGGAGTGTGGGAAGAAGGCCCTGAAGAAGATTTATCAACCGGTCGGAATCGTGTTCAAAGGATCGGGGTTCTATGCAACGGATCACCACTCTCCTTCGGGGCAGCGCAGTCAGGGAGAACACAAGACCAATGCTGGCGAAAACGTCGGTGAGAAGAAGGGCGAAACAAAGAGCGAATAATTCGTTATCTGGTTTCCCGGTGCAGAATCGCCGCGCAATGCGCATTGCGCGGCGATTGTTTTTCATGTTTGCCGTCCAAATGCGCTGCTATCCTCGCTCACGGTTGTACCGGCGGCACGCCCGTTGCCAAACGACCCTCCGTCAACGCCCGGCGAACTTCCTCTAAGGCATACTGCGCTTCGAGGGGGATTTTGGTCGCTTGTTCATAGAACGGCGCATATCCTACCGCGCCCAGAAAATTCCCTGACGGGAACGCAGAACCCAAAGAGCACCTCGTGTTTCTCCCGGCCAACGTGAAGAAGGAACTTGTGGAAAACGCCGGCGCGCAGGGCGCAACCCCCGCTTGCGCTCGCGCGGCAGCGCGGACGAGAGGCAACAAGCCGGGCTCCACGAGCGGCAGGACGCTGGTTAACAGATAAGGGCGCGCTTGTGGCCACTGCAAGGCATAATCCGCCCCAGCTGCGATAACGCGTATCCGTTCCGCCACAGCAGTCTGCAATGCCGCTCGACCTGTTGCCGTCGGATCGGCGAAAATCACATCCACGCCGGCCGAGAGCAACATGCGCGTGCTCGTCTCTGCCCAAACTTCTGCCTTGACCGCGCGTGAGGAAGGATAGGAATCATTATAAAGCACATTGACCTGGACTTCCCCATCTGCATACTGCGCGCCGGCGCGAAAGCCCTCGCAGTACCGCCAATACGCCGGTATCGCCCGCGTGCTACATACCGCGCCAAGCCGGCCGGTCTCCGAAACCCGCGCAGCCAACACGCCGGCCAGAAAACCGGCCGCGTCCTCCGGGAAGATCAAGCCAACCAGATTTTCGCGCACGATGGTCTGGGGCTGATTCACACCGATAAAGTAACAACCAGGATACTTCTCTGCTGCCTCTATGGTGTCTTTGCTTGCTGCAGAGCCGACCGTGACAACGACATCGTAGTCGCGCTCGGCGAAGAAGGCAATGTTGGGGGCGTAATCTTTCGCGCTGTTCGTCTCCAGAACTTGCACCCAGTCCACCAGGCGCGAGCGGCGCAACGCTTCCCAAGTCTGTTGATTGAGGTCGCCTGCTTCCCATTCTCCCAGCGCCGCCGCCATGCCGACACAAAACTGTCGCACGTCGGCGCAATTCGGTGCAGCGGGCGCGACCGGCGCGTTCAGGACGAGAAAAGCCATTGCGATCCCTGTCAGCAGGAAGAACGTCAGGAGGAATGTCGATCGTTGCTTCCAAAGTAACCTTTGAAAAGCCATTCCTCCAAACCTTTCCCCGCCGTCGTTCAAGCGGTTCTCCCCTGCACACGGCGCCGCACGCCGCTCATGGTCGTCAATGCCAGGCCCATGAACAGCATTCCGAACAGCCACAACCAGCGATACTCATTTCCCAGCGTCTCCACCAGCACACCGCCCAAAGTCGGCCCAAGGGTGGCCGCCAGTTGCGAGGAAAAATAGTACAGGCCAGTATACGCTCCAAGGCGACGCTCATCGCCGTGATCATAGACGAGCGGCAGGCTATTCACGTTGACCAACGACCAGAGCGCCCCGGCCATCGCCAAGATAAGCGCTAGCGTGAGCGGACTACGAATGAGGACATAGCCCGCCAGAGTCAATACGATCAAGCCGATCAACCCGATGCGGATAACCGGCGCACGGCCATAGCGTGTGCCAAATAGCCCGGCCGGCACGGCAAATCCGATGAAAGAAATCGTCATCACGCCGGTATAGATGGCCGCCGTGCCCGCTTTCATCCCCAAGGTGAAAACGGCAAAGGAGGACAGTCCGGTCTCCAGGGCGTTAAACGCCATGAACCAGAACAAGATGCTGACCAACACCAGCAAACCGCTCCTATCCTCCTGGCGGAAAAGACGGCGCACCTCATCGAAAACGCCCGTCGGCGCGATGCCTCCTTGCTCCGTCCGCGCCAATTCGCGCGGCTCGCGGACCACAAGCAACACAGTCAGTAGCGCGACCGTGGCTACCAGTACGCCGGCGACGAACGGCGCGTGACGCCCAAACGCATTGAAGAGCGCGCCGCCGCCGAAATACGCCAGCAGGCCGCCCACACCGCCCATGAGATTAATCACGCCGTTCGCCTTGCTGCGGTCATTGGCGTCAAACAGATCGCCCAACCAAGCGACCGTCGGGGCGCGGAACAATGCCATACCAAAGTTCGTGATCAAGATGAAGGCGAGAATCGCCAGAACGGATTGAGCAACCGGAATAAAGACAAACGAGAGCAAGGCTATCGGCGCGCCAAGGAGAATCCAACCTTTACGACGGCCAAAACGATTCCACGTCCGGTCGCTGCGCGAACCGGCCCAGGGCGCGATGAACATGTTCAGGATATTATCCCAGGTCATCACAAACATAGCCAGCGCCGGGGACAGTCCGAAGCCGCGAATATCCGGAATCGCCTTCCCCTCCGCAAGCAATTTTGCCTCGAACTCCACATTGCCCGCCTGAAGAAAAAGAGGGACGTACTGATTGAAAATCGGCCAAACGATGCTAATGCCAAGAAAACCAAAACCGAGCAAGGATGTCGTACCCCAGGGAAAGCGTTTTGCGCTCATCTAGAGGATGCCTCCCTTACAAAGAGATTTGAGGCCCAACCCCAGGCGAAGACTAGAGAAGAAAAGCGCGATTCCACAATCGGGTCACCCTCCTTCCTTCGCGGCGCCGTTTTCTTGCAAGCCCTCGAACCAGGTTTTCAGGAACTCGCGGTCGGCAGCGCTCAAAGGAGCGTTCTTCAGCATATCCGGACGGCGTTGCAGTGTACGCAGCAACGATTGTTCACGCCGCCAGCGCGCGATACGCGCATGATCGCCAGAACGCAGTACTTCCGGCACACGCCAGCCGCGAAATTCAGAGGGACGCGTATAATGGGGATGCTCTAACAGTCCCGAGGCATGCGAGTCGTCTTGCGCGCCGTCTTCATCGCCCAGCGCGCCGGGCAAGAGACGAACGATCGCATCGATCAGAACAAGCGCCGGCAACTCGCCGCCGGTCAGGACATAATCGCCGATCGAAATTTCATCGGTCGCCAGATACTGACGCACGCGCTCGTCCACGCCCTCATAACGTCCACAAAGCAATGCCAGGCGCGGCTGGCGCGCCAGTTCCGCGACGACCTTCTGGGTCAACAACCTTCCCTGCGGCGTAAGCAGAATAACCGGACACGTTGGCGACGCGCCAAGCACAGATTCCACCGCAGCGAAAATCGGCTCCGGCTTCATGACCATCCCGCCCCCCCCGCCGTAAGGTTCGTCATCCGTCACGCGATGCTTTCCTGTTGCCCAATCACGAATGTTGTGGACGCGCACCTCCACCAGCCCACGCTGACGAGCGCGCTGCAGAATGCTGGTCCCTAGATAGGGAGGAAACACTTCCGGTAAAAGCGTGAAGACCTCAAATTCCATTGCGCTCATTCTAGCCGCAACTTTGTACCCTGACAAGGCCTTCGCGCTGCTTGCGAACGCAAGAATTGTCGTCGTATGAACGCAATTTCCGGGAACGGCGCCTCCTTTGCATAGAGGCGCTACGCCGCTGATAGTACACCTGACAGCGGGTATGCACGATGTGCCGGCGCATGGATTGTGAGCATAGCATTGCCCCTCCTGCCCCAGCCGCCTTGTTCCCCGCCAGGAACAAGCGAAGCTCGCGCCTGTTCCACCTCTTGCACAGGTGCACAGAACAAGGTAACATGGGATTTGCCATGCGTCCTCGTTTCTCCTTGACCACTTTCCATGATTACCTACTTCTCCTCCTCGGCGCGCTGATTCAGGCAATCGGGTTGCGCCTGTTCCTTGTACCGGCCCATCTGGTCAACGGCGGAATCACCGGTTTAGCGCAAATCATTAATCATTACACCGGTTGGCCCATTGGAGTAATGTTTTTCCTGGGGAATGTTCCGCTTTTTATCCTTGGCTGGCGTTTGTTGGGCGGACACCGCTTCGCATTGCGCACTGCCTTCGCTGTGGCGACGTACTCGCTCTTTACAGATCTTTTGACCTTGCTTCCCTTCTTCCCACAGCACGGCCTGACCGACGACCTGGTGTTGAACTCGCTCTATGGCGCGGTGGTATGCGGCGTTGGCTATGGCCTGGTCTACCGTGGAAGAGGCACCAGCGGCGGCTCGGACATCCTAGCGCGCATCTTGAACTACTGGAAGGGCGTTCCGATTACGCAAAGTTACATGGCAACCGACGGCCTAGTGGTGCTCACGGCCGGCTTCGTTTTTGGTTGGAAAAAGGCGCTCTATGCGCTGATAGCTATCTATGTCAGTGGCCTGGCTGCCGAGACAACCCTAGAGGGAAGCGGCACAGTGCGCACCGCGCTGATCATCACCGCGCAACCGCAACTTGTCACACAGCGCATTTTATATGAACTGGAACGTGGGGTGACAATTTTGCCGGGCACGGGCGGCTATACCGGTGAATCACGGCCGGTGCTATACTGTGTCATCAGCCGCGCCGAAGTGACCCAACTTAAGGCCATCGTCCAGGAAACCGACCCAAATGCTTTTATGGTGATCGGTCAGGCGCATGAAGCGCTTGGCGAAGGCTTCAAGTCCTTCCATAGACCGTGAGCGCGGTAATGGTAAAATAACCTTATGCAGCCATCTCTGGAAAAGTTACGCAAATTCTTTCGCTTGGAACATGAGAACGGTTACAGCAATACAGCGGTCATCGGGGGCATGGAGAAGATAATCGACCCCTGGAGCAGCGAAGCGCGCCTCGACCGGGTGCCGGAGGAAATTATTCAACTCGTGGTCGCCACCCTGCTTGGTTATGCCGCACAAAAGCCTCCGGAACGCGCAGCCGCCTTGAAAGCGCTCTGGAAACAGATTCGGGAGCGAGCGCCGGAAGTCGTCATGACAGAGGAGACCCCCAGGCGCCCAACGCGGCGCGCGTCGCCTGTTCCATCGACTTTGGCCAGGCCAGAAGTAGGAGAGGCCCAGGTGGCCCCGCCGGCGCCGCGTGAGCCTGTCGCCGCGCGCCCACCCGGCGCAGAGAGGAAAGAACGAGCCTCTCCGCGCGCCGTCAGGAGTTCCCCGCCCCACACCGCGCAGCCGATTGCCCTGAACGCTTCCCTGCAGGTGCTGGCTGGGGTGGGGCCGCGCCACGCGGCGATGTTGGCCCGCCTAGGTATGACCACCCTAGGTGATATGCTCTACAACTTTCCCCGCCGCTATGACGATTACAGTCAGTTGAAACCCATCCATCGTCTATGGTATGGCGAGGAGGTCACTGTCGTTGGTGTGATTCAAATGCTGGAAAGCCGTAAGATACGCGGCGGCTCTGCCACGCTGATTGAAGCGATCCTTAACGACGGTACGGGAAGTTTGCGCCTGATCTGGTTCAACCAGCCCTGGCTGGTCAACCGCATGAAGGTCGGTGATTCGATTTCGGTCTCCGGGAAAGTAGAGCAGTACCTGGGTCGGCTGGTCATGCATAATCCCGATTGGGAGCCGGTCGAAGTGGAAAACCTCCACACCAACCGTATCGTGCCAGTATATTCCTTAACGGCGAATGTCACCCAGAAGTGGTTGCGTAGACTGATGTACCAGGTTGTGACGTATTGGGCGCCGAAATTGAGCGACCATCTCCCCGAGTCCGTCCGCCGTGAGGCCAATCTGCCCGAGCTGAGCGAAGCTATTCTGCAAGCGCATTTTCCCGATTCCCAGGAAAAGTTACAGCAAGCGCGCCAGCGTCTTGCCTTTGATGAGATTTTCCTGTTACAGATGGGCGCGCTACGCCAGAAGCGTGACTGGCAATCGGCAACGGCGAGACGCCTCACAGCAGACAAGGAGTGGCTGGAGGCACGCTTGGCGGCATTGCCCTACGCTTTGACAAACGCCCAGCAGCGAGCGTTGGATGAAATCTTGACAGACTTGGCTGCGGGTCGCCCCATGAATCGTCTGCTACAAGGCGACGTAGGGTCGGGGAAGACGGTGGTGGCGGCGCTGGCCGCGGCTGTGGTTACTCAAACAGGCGCGCAGGCGGCAATCATGACGCCAACGTCACTTCTGGCCGAACAACATTACCGAACCTTCTGCGACCTGTTAGCGGGCGATGCAGGCGCAGGCGTATTGTCGGCCGACCAGATTCGGCTGCTGCTTGGCGACACAGGGGAAAAAGAAAAGGATGAAATTCGCGCCGGCTTGGCCGGAGGCGAGATAAAGATTGTCCTCGGCACACATGCTTTACTCGAGGAGCCGGTCACCTTCGCCGATTTGCAGTTCGTGGTCATTGATGAACAGCATCGTTTCGGCGTTGCGCAACGCGCCGCATTGCGCGCCAAAGGCGCCAGTCCACATCTGCTGGTCATGACGGCTACGCCGATCCCGCGCTCGCTGGCGCTGACCATCTACGGCGATCTCGACCTCTCTGTGATGGACGAGATGCCTGCTGGTCGTCGGCCGGTAGCCACATTTGTGCTGACGCCGCGCGAGCGCGAACGTGCTTATGCCTTGATTCGCAGTCAAGTGGAGGCAGGCCGACAAGCCTTCATTGTGTACCCGCTCATCGAGGAGAGCGAGAAACTGGAGGCCGCTGCGGCAGTGGAAGAACATGCCCGCCTGCAACGAGAGGTCTTCCCTGACTTGCGATTGGGATTGCTCCACGGACGGATGAGGCCGGAGGAAAAAGAGGCGGTCATGGCGTATTTTCGCGCCGGCGAGTACCACATCCTCGTAGCCACGACTGTGATCGAGGTCGGCCTGGACGTGCCAAATGCGACGGTCATGCTGATTGAAGGCGCAGAGCGCTTTGGGTTGGCGCAATTGCATCAACTGCGCGGGCGAGTGGGGCGCGGCGCAGCGCAATCATACTGTTTGCTGATTCCCAGCCGCGAGGACGATCTGGAAAACGAACGCCTGGCGGCCATGGAAGAGACGAACGACGGCTTTGCATTGGCCGAACGCGACCTGCAACAACGCGGCCCCGGCGAGTTCCTCGGCACACGGCAAGCCGGCTTTGTTTCCAGTTTGCGCATGGCATCGTTGAGCGACATCTCGCTGATCGAGAAGGCGCGTCTTCAGGCGCAACGCCTCTTCGAGCAGGATCCAAATCTACAGGCCCCCGAACACGCTCTGTTAGCCGAAGTACTCGATCGTTTCTGGGGCGGCGGGAAAGGAGACGTAAGTTAACTTATGAAGAGGGCTTTGTTTCCCGGCACATTTGACCCCATTCACTACGGACACATCGATATCGCAGAACGCGCCGCGCGCTTGTTCGATGAGTTAATCGTCGCTGTCTATGACCGCCCGCTTAAATCCCTGCTCTTTACCCCCGAGGAGCGAATCGAATTGGTGCGGGAGACTTTCAAAGATAACCCCAAGATTCGGGTGTTGGGCTACAGCAACCTGACGGTGGACGCCTGCCGTGAATGGGGTTGTCAGGTCATCGTGCGCGGGCTGCGCGTGTTTTCTGACTTCGAATTCGAGTTTCGCATGGCGCTGGCCAATCATCGTCTGGCGCCAGAGATTGAGAGCGTGATTCTAATCACGGCGGAGAAGCATACCTTTCTCTCAGCAAGCACGGTGCGCGAGATCGCTCTGCTCGGCGGCGATGTTTCCAGTATGGTTCCTCCCCACGTGACAGCCGCGTTGAAGAAAAAGGCCAGCGCGGTAGAGGATCCCCAGCAATTGAAACCATTCGGCGTTCGGACACGTTGAGGCATCGCATTCTTTGAAACCTCTCATTGGCCACAGCGGGTTTTTGCTATAATTACAAAGAACGGCCTGGAAACAGACAGCTCCTCTACTGGTGCGTGAAACACGGTTGGCGTGACCAGGAGAGATTGTCTGTGCCCAGATACGCGGAGGCCCCATGGATATCCTGCACCTCGTTGACCGTCTGGAAGAACTATTCAACCAGAGTCGCCCGATTCCTCTGACACACAACGTCATTGTGGATGAGGATCGTTTTCTGGACATCATAGACCAGATGCGCATTTCCATTCCAGAAGAAGTTAAAAAGGCGCAACAGGTCTACGCGCAGCGCGACCGCATTCTGGCGCAGGCTCAGGAGGAAGCAAACCGCACTGTGGCGCTGGCACGCGAGAAGGCCGACGAGCTGGTCAATAAGGAAATTATCGTTCAGGAGGCCTCACGTCGTGCAGAACAGATTATCGAACAGGCCCACCAAGAAGCCGAAAACATCAAGGAAGGCGCCGATCGGTACGCGCATGATAAGTTGGTGGAACTGGAGATGCAGTTGGAGCAGATTCTGAATCAGGTGCGTAACGGGATTCGCCTTCTGGAGGAGAAAAAAGAAGCGGCAGCGTCTGCGCGGCAGACGAAGAGAGCAGACCTGGTGTAAGGAATCCGTCGGGAATCCTACTGTGCCCGGCAAGAAAGAAGGCTTTCCCTGACGAAAAAGAAAAACGAACTCGTTCTGCTCATGGCAGGCATTTGTCCGCTTCTCTTCCTCTTCTCGGGATCCGTTCCCTACGGAAGTCCGGGGGCTACTGACGCGACCGCGCCCGATGGGCAAAGGCCACTACGACACCTTCTATGAAACAGAAAACAAGCAAAGCGGACTTTCTATTCGCTCTGCCTGTTGCTCGACAGAAGAACAATCGCGCAGTCGTCCTTGTTGTGCTTCCTTAACCGCGCTATTACTTCGGAAACGTACCTTCGACCGGCAAGTTGTTATCAATCCAGACCTGCATTCCGCCGGAGACGCTGGTGACGCGCGGGAAGCCGGCCTCCAGCAGAAGGTCGCGCGCACGTTCGCTCTGGTTTCCCGTCGTGCAGATGATCACGATGTCCCGTTCCTTCGGGATTTCGTCCAGGCGCGAGAAGAGTTCGTTTAAAGGGATATTGACGACCCGTTTGCCTCCAATGGCGGGGATGTGGACGATATCGAATTCCTGACGACTGCGGACATCTAACAAAAACGCATTTTCATCGCGGTACATGACGTAAGCGCGGTTCACGCTAACAACGGCGGGCAACGCCGAGGACGAGGCCTTGCCCTCGCCGCCGGTTTGTGAACGAGAGGGGAGGAGAACCAGCGCGAGGAGAGCAAAAACAAGCAGCAGGAAGATCGGGATCGCCCACCACCAGCGCGGGGCGGTCTCTTTTTTGCGTGTACGGGTAGAACGGCGACGAGAAGCGGATGGGGCCGGCATAGAGTTCTCCTGAGAACAAAAGGAATCAAGAGTCTGGCGAGATTATACAACAACCGTTGCCTTATTTCTCTGCAGTCTTGCCGGCAACCGTTCCTGACGATGCGTCACTTCTTCTCTCCAGTGAAGAGCGGCGTAAAGGGAAAGGGAGAGGGAATCAAGTAAGCGGGAAGCGCGCTCGCGCCAGCGCAGAGCAGTTACGTATTCCTTCCTGTAATGCTCCTAGTATTTCGCCAGCTCGATGTGAGCGTAGAGGTAACCGCTGTCGGCGGTCTGCTCCCCCAAACGCCTGGCCGTCTCCAAGTCGCCGCGTCGGCGCTGTAGCACGGCCAGCCTGCGCACAGTTTGCCAGAAATCCGCCTCGCTCAGTCCGCTTTCCAGACCGCGCTCATAAAGACGGGCGACGGTATCCCATTGCGCGCGCTCCTCGAACAATTTTCCCAGGGCGACGAAGTCCAGGCCGTGTAGGACATGGCCGGCAAAAGGATTGTGGAGGATAGCCGCAATGTGCACGGCCAACGCGGCCAGGGCGAGGATGTCCATAGTATTATGGTAGAACACGCCGCGCAAGGGCACCGCACTGCCGTTGCGTAGGTAGTCAAAGTAGAGGTAAGGATAACCGGGCACTTCTTCGCACGAGCGAGGCGCGATCAGAATCTGCTCTTCGAGGGACTTGAGCGTGCGATCGGGCAAGCAGCCGCGCCAAAGAAGACGCGCCGGTGGAAGCACACCCAGGTGGAAAAGCGAACTCAACGGAGAGGAAAGGGAATGCAGAAGGCAACGAGTCTCCAGTAAGGGAACGTCAAAGGCTTTTCCATATGAAGGTGATCAACAGACGATAGGAAGCGAGGGAACCGGCCAGGACTTCGAGCAGAGCCATTTCCTCGGCCGGATGACGCAGAAAGAATTGTGTGACGCGAAAGGCCAACTTGTCGGTCCACGTCCCGATGCCGACCGGGAAAGCAAACGCGCCGCCAACGGCCAGACCAGAAGTTTCAATGTTCCAGGAAGAGAGATTCCTGCGGACGGAACTCCACCGCCTTTCCCTGCCAGAAAGCGGTCAGTACGCCCAGAGGCGCGACCGGCATCAACGAGGCAAGTCTATGGCGGTAATCGGAGGGAAATTTGTTCGACACAGAAAACTTCGCCGGCGCGCGTGGCAACCGAGCGGCCTTCTACAACCTGCTCCACAGGTAGCCGATTCCGCCCAGGCACGGCGAGGCCGCTCGCGCCAACTTTTACCCCCAGCGCTTTTAACCGGTCAAGTAAAGAAGAAGGCAGAGGTTGCGGCGTCAAGGTTAATACCCGGCGCGGAATTCCTGCTGCAGGAGAGATGCCCATCACGTCCACCAGACGTGAACTATCGTTGGGATTGTACTCGTCCCTCAAGAACAGCTCGAAACAGACAAGAGCGAACTATCCTCGCGAAGCGTTTCCCCATTCAAGTCGTTCTGTATGTTCATTGCGTTTATTTGATGTGGGCGACAATGCGCTTGTGCGCGGTCTCCACATCCATATCCAGCACAGAGACTAGTTTGTCTCGGCCTGTTTCTCCAGCGACGATCTCCAGGCGCGAACGGGGCACGTCCAGCACTTCGGCCAGGAATTCGATCAACGCCTCGTTCGCTTCCCCTTCGCGGGGCGAAGCGGTGACGTGGACTTTGATCGTGCCATCGTGGAGGACTTCGACGATTTCGTTGCGACTAGCGCGCGGGGTTACCCGTATCGCTAGCGCGGCTCCCCTCTTACCATCATGCAAACGAAACGCGCGAGGACTCATGAATTCACCTCATTAAGAAGTGTGACGAGCAAGGACGTCAGAATATGGAACCAGCAGCTACGCTCGTCATTATTATAAACACGATTGGGCCGAAGTCAAACTCCCCGTAAGGGGAACGACTCGGCGCTACTCCTTCGGCAGGCGCGGCCCGAGGATAGCTTGCCCAACGCGTACGTACGTTGCACCTTCTTCCACGGCAATGAGGAAATCGGCGCTTGTGCCCATCGAGAGTTCATTCCACTCCGCCTGCGGTAAACGCTGACGAAGAAACTCCTGCAGACGACGCAACTTCCGGAAGTAAGGGCGGGCATGCTCAGGGTTGTCGAAATAAGGCGGCATGGTCATCAGACCGCGCACTTGCAGGCGAGGGAATTGCAGGATTCGTTCGAGATCGGGCAGCAGGTCAGGCCAGCGCGCCTCATCCCAGGCCGGGAAGCCAAATTTGCTCGCCTCGCCGCCGACGTTAAACTCAAGGAGGGCCAACAAGACTCGCTCGCCTCGCGCGCAAAAGTCGTCCAGCCGCCGCGCCAGTTTTACGCTATCCAGCGAGTGAATCATCGCGAAATAGTCTGCCACCAGCGCGGCTTTTCGACTCTGCACGTGGCCAATCATGTGCCACTCCACCTCACCAGCCGACGGGAGGTTCTTCATCTTCGCTACAGCCTCCTCGGCATAGTTTTCCCCCAGGCGAGAGACACCGGCCTCGATAGCAGCCCGGACAACGGCCAGAGGCTGCGCCTTGGTTACGACAATCAGGCGGACAGCGGCCGGATCGCGCCCCACGCGCGCGGCTGCCTCAGCAATCTGTTCCCAGACGCGTAGGTAGCGTTGACGGATAGTGTCGGGCAACACTTCGGCCATTGTTCAGCGCTCCAGGGCAATCATCACGCCAAAGCGTCCAGTACGGCCATGGGTAGCGCGATGCGAGTACCAATCCTCCGCGTGACAGGCAGTGCAGAGAGCAGCGATCTCAACCTGGTGTACGCCGGCGCGCTCCAACCACCAGCGATTGGCGGCCCATAGGTCGAGCAAGACATGTCCATCGCGGCGGGCCAAAAACGCTTCACCCCGCTCTCCCATCGCCTGTCGCAACGCGCAAACAACATCCTGACCGACCTCGTAATGATCAGGGCCGATGGAAGGACCGATCGCGGCCAATACCTCCTCCGGACGCGAACCATACTGCGCCTGCATTTGTTGCACAGCGACCAGCACTGTTCCCTTGGCCGTTCCCTGCCAGCCGGCATGGACTAGACCAATGACCTTGCGGCGCGGGTCGTAAAGTAAGATAGGCACACAATCGGCGAAACGCATCAAGAGAGTTAATTCAGGACGGTTCGTCAAAATCGCATCGGCTTGTTGTAGAGGCGTTTGTGGTGAGCGCGGCGCATGGGCAATGGCCACCCGACATCCATGCACCTGCCAGACCTCGAAGAGCGATTCCACAGGGCGGCCAAAGGCGGCAAGGGCGCGCGTCTTGTTCTCCGCCACGCGCTGCGGACTATCGCCCACAGTTCCTCCCAGGTTGAGCGAATCCCAGGGCGAAGGGCTTACTCCGCCACGTCGGGTGAACACGGCATGCGGCACATGCTCTTCCAGTAACCGGAAGGTGTAGTAGCGAATCTCGCCGCAGGCATGAAAAGGCATAGGCGCGATCTTACCCTGAAAAATCCAGAATGGCAAACTTACGCGCCAGGAGACGGCGCGTCTCGGCCATGGATTCTTCAATCCGCGGCAAAGCGAACCAGGCAGTCAGGAAGCCGAAAAGAAAGCCTGTAAGCGTACGTAGAAAGGGTGTACTCTCACGCAGAGGCAGGAGGTCTGCCAACGCAGGCAAGGACAGTTGGCCGAGCAGTTGCGTGCCGCCATCCAGCGCGACCGGCAGGACGCCGAACAGAAGCCAGATTGCTGCCGGGAGCGGCTTGAATCGCCGGCCTGTAACGGCAAAGAGCAAACCAAACAGCGACAAGGCGCCCCAAATGGCCACATCGCGCTGACAGAGAGCCACCTTGTATCCCATTCGCTCATTGCCCTCGAAGAGGCGCGCCTGCACGTAGAGCAAAGCGCGCGGAGCAAGAATGCCACTCGCTTCCTCGAACGTTTTGACGCCTGGAAGGTTCGCCAGCGCAAGCGGATAGTAGGCTTGTTCACCGAACAGAAACCAGGAGCGGAAGGCAAACTCATGACAAAGCGGGCTGTATATACGATAGATAATGTGAGCGATCGAATCGGCTCTTGCTTTCTTGAGAATCGGGGCAAGAAAGGGCAAGCCAACATAGAAAGCAAGGCAGAGATTGAAGAGCAGGAGGTAATGGCGCGCCAGAACATGCGAAAGGCGGTCATCCCAAGAGACGGTTTGCCCCTGCGCGCGCGCGCGAGCGTAGGCCGGATCGCCGAGACTTTCCAACGCGCGCTGACGGTCGGCCGCGGCGCGCAACGTGACGATCAACTCTTGACGGGTGATCGGCGCCTGCAACCGATACGGACCAACTTCCAGCACCGGAACCCGGTTCGAGTAGTCTTGCCAGGCATCATCGGCATCCACGTCAATTTCCACCAAACGATGCGGCACGGTCTTTTGCAACGCGTCCAGTTCGGCTTTGACTTGATCGCATAGTGAGCAGTCACGACGAAGGTAAAGGGTAACGGTCAGCATAATCACAACCCAAAAGCGATGACCGGCGGGAAAAGAGTCGTCAGCCGGTTGAACGAGCCAACAACGAGCAGGACACCGACGAGAATCAGCAAGACGCCCATGACGATTTCCACACCGCGCAGTAGGCGACGATAGCGGCGCAGGAGGCGCGTGGCCAAGTCAATGCCGAGCGCGGCGAGCAAGAAGGGTATCGCCAACCCAAGAGAGAAGGCTATGCCCAAAAACACAGCCCGTGAAACCGACTGTCCGTACATGGCCAACGTCAAAATCATGCCCAGCGTTGGCCCAATGCACGGCGACCAACCGGCGGAGAAAATCACGCCCATCAGCACGGACGAGAGGTACCCCCAAGTAGGTCTCGGCAGAGTATGGATTCGCAGGTCGTAGTCCAGCCAGGGAATGCGGAAAAGGCCAGTGGTATGCAGGCCAAAAAGAATGACGAGAAAGCCGCCGAGACGCGCTAGAATATCGCGGGCCCCTCCAAGCCATACGCCAAAGGCAGCCGCGATGACATTGAACAAGAGAAATACCAGGCTGAAACCTAGAACGAAAGCCAGGGCGTGTCCGAAGACAACGCCGCGCGTGCGCATAAGAGATACACTCTCTGCGGCAAGCGCATAATAGGTTGAACGCCCACCAAGATAGCCGAGATAGGCCGGCGCCAGGGGAAGAATGCACGGCGAGAGAAAGGATGCCAGCCCTGCCAGGAAAGCGATTCCGAACGTCAACGATTCGCCGCTCACCACAAACGCTCTTTTACAATGACGCGAGTGCCGCCGTTGGGCCACTGCGCCAATACATCGCCTGGTTCCAGCGGTACGGCAGGGGTCGTCCAGCGGAAGATCCACTTGGCATCTTCCGGCTTGCAGTTCACACAGCCGTGGGAGCGTTTCATGCCGAACTCGTTATGCCAGAAAGCAGCGTGAATAGCCACGCCATCGCCTATGAACAACGTTGTCCAGGAGACGCCTGGGGTATCATAGCCCGCATCTACCGTGCCGCCGGCCATATGGATGGAGATCGCCTTGCGCCATGTGATGTGTTCTCCCACTGGCGTGCTAGCCGCGCCAGCGCCGGTAGAAACTCGGCAGAAATAGACCTCGCGGGTGCCTTCCAGGCAGGAAAGCGTCTGCTGCGTGATGTCGACAACTACTTTTTTTTCGTTCGGGTCCACCTCGGGGTGAATTAGAGAAACGTCTTCTTCGGTCAGTGGACGGAACGCCGCACCTTCGGCCCAGAAGATGTCGCCGGGGTTGCCGTAGCGCTCGTTAACGCGATAGACGATTGCGCCAGAGTTGCCAACCTTGATCCGGTCAATCCACATCACCTGCGAATAGTACAGCCGTGGCGTTGCCCCACGTCCGAGGTAGTTGCGCGCCCAGGCCGAGCGAGCCGGCGGATTGTCCAGGTAGAGATCCACGTAAGGGACGGTCACCTCGGCCCAGAAACCGGCTTGGCCTTCCGGCAAGGCTTGGAGAGGTTCATTAGGCCGGTTACGGCACATCTGGAGAAAGTCAGAACAAATGAACCCTTCCGGTGTTTCTACCCAGCGCTGATTGACGCGGTTGTAATCGGGAGTCTCCGCAGTCACCTCGCGCAGCCAAGGCAAAACGGTATCCTCGTAGATTTCCTTCACCACAGGGCTGCGCGTGCTTGGGCGGGCATGTATAGCAATTTTGCCGCCGGTGCAGTTGCGCGCCAGACGTTCGGAGGGAGGAAACTCTGCCAGAGGGAAGATGTCCTTCAGCAAGCGCAGAGGACGCAAAGCCAACATCCCGGCGCTCAGCGCGGCGAGCCGGAGAAAATCACGACGCGATAAAGTAGAAGTCATGACCATTAAGGATACCTGGAAACCGGGCATTCGTCAACATCAAAAGCGAAGGACGCTGCACAAATGCGATAGACGAATCCTTTCATCG
>FMJZ01006358.1_pt1 | contig 59016 bp, 47 predicted proteins | sample 1987881 | NCBI WGS metagenome assembly FMJZ01 (sample SAMEA4378227, study PRJEB15110) | soil metagenome | biome: soil; feature: Field; material: Soil | place: India | collected 2015-03-11 | depth 0 m
GGGGGGGACGCTTTCCAATGTCCAGAAGTGCAGGGGCACTACTTTTACAGTGCACGTTTCACTTTGCCCGCTTTCAGACAGCGAGTACATACCTTAATTCGGCGCACGCTACCGTTAATCACCGCACGCACCGGTTGAAGGTTTGGGTACCATACCCGTTTGGTACGGGGCGCGCGCAGTGCCCATGCGCCCGAGTGCACGTGCCGGATGTTCTGTCCGTGCTGAACCCCTTTGCCGCAGATTTCACACACATGAGCCATTGCCGAAAAACCTCCACATGGTAACCGCAGGCTATTATACCAGACGCTACCTGCCCCGCGCAAATCTATTGCGTATTTTCCGCAAATTGCGTAGAATAGCCTTACCAATTATATTCCTGAAGGAGGGATTCGCGATGAAACCTTTTGTGGTTGCCATGACGGCACTCAGCTTGCTCCTGCTGGTGAACTGGTGTGAGGCACAGTCTCTCCCGCGCATCAGACCTGTGCACCCTGCACTGCTGGGAGCAGTCAAACAGGTACGACTGCCGGCTGATAACCTGCGCCCACAGACGCCTCTTCAGGGACCGACACTGATGCTGTATGACGCAACTTCACTCGCACAGCTCGCCTACGATGGGGCCTACTGGGTGCTCGGACCCGCCAGCGGCGAGGTCTTCCGTGAGCAGATTCCCCTGCTGGGACCGGCGCGCCTGGACGCTCTGCAAATCCTGTACGTTGCGGGCGGTGCAGCTGGAAGTACGGTCAATGCCTCCGTCACCGTGTACGGTTGCCTCTCCGGCTACATTGGGGATGACCCTGTTGCCGGCGGTTTCCCCGTCATCGCTACTTTCACCGGAACCATCCCCGCAGACGGTACATACGTTCTGACGCTGGACATGGGCGGGGTGGTGTACAACGCGGGAACCGATGCACAGGGCAGGCAGTATTCGCACGACCTGCTGGTGCAATTGGTATTCACCGGCACAAACGTTCCTGCCCTGTTCCTCGCCAACGGTGCCAACTCGCTCGGCTTGCGCAACGATGGGGGTGGGCTGGAGATAACGGCTCTGTATCCGCTGGGCGCAGGCGCGTTCTGGAACGACGTGGGCAACAGGTTACACATGGAGCGGTATTTCATCGGCACGAGCGATAACGTCTGGAGGCAGGGTACGGGAAACTACTGGTTCGGTGGAAGCCCGCTCGGCAACTTCTCCATCAGCGTGCAGGGCAGTTACAACTTCGTGGGACAGGTGTCCAACAACGCCGGCGTGGACATGACCGAAGCCAAACTGCAGATTGACGGTCACCCTGTCACCGTGCCTCTGGAGCTGGTAGGGGATGGAGTGCGCATGTTCACTCTGCCTCTTACCCCTGATGTGACACATGACGTGCGCGTGGTGATGGGACCGCCCTATCTGGTTCGCGCTAAGTCGGTGATGGCTTCTTCGCCTGCAGAGCCCGTGGTGGAAGACTTTTTCCTCGTCTCGGGAGACCTGGACGGAGATAACGAAGTAACCCTCTTCGACTTCGGCATCCTTGTCCAGAGCTTCGGGGAGATTGGAGACTGATATCCGGGTAAGGGCGGGGGATACCCCGCCCTTATCGTTATCTGTTCCCTTTCCGTCCTGCCTCGCTTTTTGCCTGGCGGAGCAGGTCAAGAGCATACGCGGTGAGGGGGCTGTTCGGATGCTGCTTCAGAAACCGCTCCAGAAGAGCAACCGCCTGCAGGGGTTGATTCAAATACTGCAGGGTGATGCGCGCGCTCTGCAGGAGCGCGTTCTCCCCTTCGGGCGTACCCTGCGCCGTATCGGCAAGGTTCTGTAAAGCCTCCAGCGCCTCCTGCCAGTAACCCGCCTGTTCCGCCCGCAGTGACCACCTCAAACACACCTCGGGCGGCAGCGGCACGGCGTGCTGACGCGCTTCCAGAAAGGTATCCACCCCCGTCTTTGTCTCATCCTGGGCATCGCACAGCGCTAACGCCTGCTGATAGTACTTGGCAGACAGGCTTTCCTCGCCGACGGTGTGCGCGATCCGTGCCGCGGTCAGCGCCGCCTGTACCGAGCCGGGTTCCAGCTCGCACCATCCCTGCGCGATGCGCAATGCCTGCAACAGGTCGCCCTGCCTCTGCGCCGTTGTCATCTGCTGGAGCAGATAACTGCGTGCGCCCGCGCGCGTCATGCGCAGAGACAGAGCCAGCACAAGCCCGGTGATGAAACCTCCCAGATGCCCCCAGTAGCCGACCGTTCCTCCGCCCTCTATCAGCGTGCGCATCGCGCCTGCCAGCTGGGCAATCAACCACAGCGCGACGGGCAACAGGCTGGGCATGGATACCTTCCAGACCTGCACGTTCTCCGCGAAAAAGCGCACCGCGAACGCACCGATAACTGCCGCCACCATCCCCGATGCGCCCATAATGGGCACACCGGCACGGTCGGGTTGGAAGGTCAGTATCACCCACGCCTGCGTCAACGAGGCGACCGTGCCTCCAGCGACCAGCACCAGCAGATACTCGGCGCGTCTGACCGCTCGCTCAACCATCGTGCCGAAGACAATCAGCCACAACAGATTTCCCACCAGATGCGCTGCGGAGACGTGCAGAAAACAGGAAGTGAATGGCGACCAGAAGGCGAACCGCTGGGGCACAAGGTACAGCGACCGCAACGACATCTCTCCCTGCCACAACAGATAGCCCGCCGCCATCAGCAGGCATATTGCAGTGGTTATCAGAGGAAAGCGGCGCCAGGATATGTTCATCCTTCTGTTCACCCGGAGATGCTCCGGCTCACGATTCGGCTACTGCGATGTGCCTTCAGGCACCAGAGGCAGGCGCACTTCACTGCGCTGGCGGACGTGCTCCAGTACAGCGTCTATCACCTGTTCGGGGGTGATTCCCTGTGCTTCCGCCTCGAAGTTCAGCAGGATGCGATGGCGCAGGGCGGGATAGGCGACGGCTTCAATATCCTCTATCGCCACGTTATAGCGCCCCTCGCTGAGGGCACGCACCTTTGCCGTCTGCACCAGCGCCTGAGCACCGCGCGGGCTGGAGCCGAAGCGTACATATCGCCTCACCATCTCGGGGGCGTCGCCGACGTCGGGGTGGGTGAAGTGCACCAGCTGGGAGGCGAACTCGCGCACCGGCTCCGCCAGCGGCACCTGCCGCGCCAGCCTCTGCATCCACAGCACCGTCTCGCCGTCCGCAACCACATCCGCCTGGGGCACTTCTGCGCCCGTTGTTCGGTCAATGATGGCGTTCAACTGCTCCACCGAGGGCGACCCCACCAGCAGTTTGAACATGAAGCGGTCTAACTGCGCCTCGGGCAGGGGATAGGTTCCCTCCATCTCAATCGGGTTCTGCGTGGCGAGCACGAAGAAGGGTTCTGGCAGGTCGTAGCGCACACCAGCCACTGTGACCGCGTGCTCCTGCATCGCCTCCAGCATGGCAGATTGCGTTTTGGGGGTGGCGCGGTTAATCTCGTCCGCCAGCACGATGTTAGCGAACACCGGACCCGGCTGGAACTGGAAGCGGCGATGCCCGCTCTCGTCTTCCGCCAGCAAGTTGGTTCCGGTGATGTCCGCCGGCATCAGGTCGGGAGTGAACTGAATGCGCGAGAAACGCAGGGATAACACCTGCCCTAGCGTGCGCACCAGCAGGGTTTTGCCCAGCCCCGGCACGCCCTCCAGCAGAGCGTGTCCGCCGGCGAACACACACAACAGCGTGCCCTCCACCACCTCCTCGTGTCCCACGATGACACGCCCAATCTGCTCGCGCAGAGCCTGCATGATGTCGCGAAAACGTACAACCTGCTCCTGCAAATCCATCAGCGGATGTAGGAACCTCCGTTTACGTCCAGAGTGATGCCCGTCAGGTAGTCGGCGTCTGGGGAGGCGAGGAAGCGAACGGCTTTGCCCACGTCCATGGGGTCTGCCACGCGCCCCACCGGGATTTGCGCCACGATGCTGTCTCCACGCTGTTTCAACGGCTCCGCTGCCATATCGGTGGCTACCCAGCCGGGAGCAACCGCGTACACCTGAATGTTCTCGCGTGCCAGCTCCACCGCCATGCTTCGCGCCAGCACCACCATCGCCCCTTTGGAGGCGGCGTAGTGGCTGTGGTTCGCCTCTCCGCGGATGCCTGCCCGCGAGGCGATGAAGATAATCTTCCCGTTCCCCTGCCGGCGCATGACCGCCACCGCATGGTAGCTCAGGTTTACCGCACTGAAAAAGTTGACGGCAAACATCCTCTGCCAGGCGTCCTGCCAGCGGTTGTAGTCGGGCTCGCTGAAGGGAAGCGGCTCGTAGATGCCCGCGTTATTCACCAGAATGTCCAGCCGTCCCGTGCGATGTATCGTCTCGTCTACCAACTGGCGACACACCTCAGCATCGGAGACATCGCCCCGCAGGAGAAAGTGCCCTTCGCCGGGCAGGGTTGCCAGCATCTCATAAGCCTCCTTTTCATGGGAACGGTAATGCACGGCAACCGTCGCACCCCATTCGGCAAGCGCGAGCGCACACGCCCGCCCGATGCCGCGCGATGCCCCCGTCACCAGCACCACTTTGCCTTTCAGCACGTCACAGCCCATTTACCGCTCCACCCGATAGATGCCCACTTCATACGGCGGCAGGTGCGCCTGACCAGCCTGCGGTGCGTTGCCCAGCACAGGCGATGCTCCCCCCGGCACGGGCACGACGCGCTCCTCGCCGCTCAGGTTGACCAGTATCAGATAGCGTGCACGCTCTCCCTCTCTCCAGCAGGCGTCCACATCGGGGGGCACGTCCCGCAGGCGTTCCACTCCCGCTTCGTTCAGCATACGCTCCAGCAGGGTATCATACAGCGCAGGCTCGCCATACGTGCCGAAGGTGTACACCGTGCCATCTCCAAAGCGGTGGCGGGCAATGGCTGGTTCGCCGGCGAAGATGGAATGGGTGTACTCGGCTACTTGCTCCGCCCCTTTCAGTATCAGCGCATCCGCCCACACGGAAGTGGCGAACTCCTCGCCCGACTGCAAACGCACTCGGTTTCCGTCATTGCCCAGCGGGTCGTAATCGTCTATCTCCACGCCAGCTATCTCGCTCAGCAGGGCGGGCAGAGGTTCTGTCCGGCAGACGTTCAGCGCGTTCTTCACACCGGTGCGCGGGTTGATGACCAGAATGCCGCCACGCTGGACGTATCCCCTGAACCGCTCGGCATCCTCTTCGGTCATCAGATACCAGCTCGGCGCAATCACCAGGCGATAACCGCTCAGGTCGGCGTCAATGGGCACAATGTCCACGCCCACGCCCAGCCGGCGCAGGGAGTAGTAGTAACGGCGCACCTGGTCCCACCATCTCAGCCCGTCTACCTGCGGCTGTATCTGCAACGCCCAGTTCTGTTCATACGAATTCAGAATGGCTACCTGGTTCCTGACGGTTGTGCCGTCCAGTTCCCCGCTCAGCCGCGCCATCTCCTCGCCGAAGCGTGATACTTCGCGGTATCGCCGGCGGGGGATGCCGTCATGGTTCAGGATGCCGTGCCAGTACTGCTCCGTTCCATACAGGCAGGATCGCCATCGGAAGAAGACCACCGCGTCCGCGCCATGTGCAACCGCCTGCCATGCCCAGGCGCGAATCTGCCCCGGCGCGGGGCGACGTCCGATGCGGTCCCAGCCCGGGATACCGCTCTGTTCCTCCATCACCCAGAAGTTTTTGCCCTTGATGCCGCGCATCACGTCGTGCGCCAGGTCAGCGTGCCCTGCCTCCTTCCAGTTGCCGCCCGGGTAGTTGTCCCATGAGACGAAGTCCAGGTCCTGCGCCAGCGCGAAGTAGTCCACGCTATCATGCAAGCCCATGAGGTTATGCGTGATGAAGTGATGCGGTGCGAGGCGACGGATAATCTCTACCTGCTCCCGCTGGAAGCTGACGGTGGATTCGGAGGCGAAGCGTCGGTACTCCAGCCACAGGGAGGGGTTATGCGCCTGCCCGCATCGCGCAACCCAGGGTAGGGGGATCTGGCTCCAGTTGGAGTATTCCTGACTCCAGAAGATGGTTCCCCATGCCTTGTTCAATGCCTCCAGCGAGCCGTATTTGCGCTGAAGCCACTGGCGGAACAGGTCGGCGCACACGTCACAGTAGCACAGGTTGGCTTCAAACTCGTTATCCGTCTGCCAGCCGATGACGGCGGGGTGCTGGGCGTAGTGGCTGACCATCGCTTCGGTAATCAGGCGCGAGTAGCGGCGCATCACGGGATGGTTGAGGCATCGCTGTAGCCTGGTGCCGAAGCCCAGCGGGTAGCGTCTGGCATCGCGGGGATAGATATCATAACGCTGATGAAGCCACGCGGGCGGCGTGGCGGTGGGTGTGCCCAGTATCGCCTGAATGCCCTCCCGATGCAGAACATCCAGTGCACGATCCAGCCAGCTGAAATCGTATTTGCCTTCTTGCGGTTCCAGTTTGCACCACGAAAACTCTGCCAGACGCACCACGCTGATGCCTGCTTCGCGCATCAACCGGGCGTCAACGGGCCATCGCTCTTCGTCCCAGTGTTCGGGGTAATAGTCCACACCAACGCGCATCTGCCTCTCCTTCACACGGATTTCCAGAAGGGGTTTTCGCGCCATCGCCGTCAACATCCTGCCGAAGGTTTTGGGGGTGGCAGGGCGAATTATGGGTATAGACACCAGTGCGGAGGTTTGCTTTTGGCGAGCGTTCCAACCGTCGAGGAGGCAAAAATACAGCAGACCCTGCAGGGCGAGGCGGTGCGATGGACAGCCCGGGCGATCACCTGGCGGTCTTTGCTATTGGGCACGCTGCTGGTGCCGCTCAATGCCTACTGGGTGGTGCAGATGGAAATCATCCGTTACTCTGCACACCCCACCACCATCTCGCTGTTCTTCAATGTGATCTTCATCATCCTGGTACTGGCGATATTGAATCTGCTGATGGCGCGGATTCGTCCCCGATGGGCGTTGAGCCAGGCGGAGCTGATGGCAGTTTACATGATGCTGGCGATTGGCTCTGCGCTGTGCGGGCACGATATGGTGCAGGTGCTCACTCCGACGCTCGCCTGGCCCTATCGCTTCGCCGATTCCTCCAATCGCTGGCAGGAGCTGTTCTTCCAGTATCTGCCCAAATGGCTGATGGTATCCGACCCCGAGGTGTACACCGGCTACTTTCAGGGCAACGACACCTTTTACCGCCTGAAGTATGTTCTGGGCTGGGCGATACCGGTGTTGATGTGGAGCCTGTTTCTGTGCGTCTCGCTGTTTGTGATGTTGTGTATCAACGTGCTGTTGCGCAAGCAATGGACTCATCGCGAACGTCTGACCTATCCCGTGATTGCCCTTCCGCTGGTGATGACAGAAGGGGTGGACCAGGGGCGTCTGCCGGCGATATTCCGCAATCGCCTGTTCTGGTTCGCTTTCCTGCTGGCTGGTACGGCGGACACCCTCAATATCCTGCATCTGTGGTTTCCTGCGGTGCCCCGCGTGCTCAGTCCGGGGCTGGGTGACCTGAGCTATTTTGACCTCGGACCGCTGGTAACCCAGAAGCCGTGGAACGCGATTGGCTGGACGCCTGTGTCGTGGTATCCGTTCATGATTGGCTTTGGCATGTTGCTTCCGGTGGATTTCCTGTTCTCCTGCTGGTTCTTTTATATCGTATGGAAGATGGAACGGGTGGTGTCGGTAGCGATGGCGTGGGACCGCGACCCGCGCTTTCCCTATGACAACAATCAGTGCTTTGGCGCGTACCTGATGTTCTTCCTGTTCAGTGTGTGGCTAAGCCGGGGCTACCTGCGCGAGGTGTTCCGCCGGGCGATGGGTTTGCCCTCCAGCGTGGACGACTCGGACGAGCCTATCCGTTACCGGTGGGCGGTGCTGGGGATTATCGCGGGGATGGCGTTTTTGGTCTACTTCGGCAGTCTGCTGGGCATGAACTGGGGGCTGGGTATCGCTTTCTTCGCCATCTACTTTGTGCTGTCTATCGCCATCACGCGCATGAGGGCAGAGTTCGGCACGCCGGTGCACGACCTGCACTTCACCGGTCCCGACTCCATCCTGCCCGAGGTGTTCGGCACGCGCCAGTTCAGCAACCACGACCTGACGGCAATGTCCCTGCTGTACACCATCAACCGCGCCTACCGAAGCCATCCCATGCCCCATCAGCTGGAGGCGTTTAAACTCGCGGAGCAGACCCGTTCCAACCTGCGCGGGTGGTACTGGGGGATGATTTTTGCGGGCGTTATCGGTTCGCTGGCGGCGTTCTGGGCGATGCTGCACCTAAACTACGACTACGGGGCGGTGGGCAAATCGCGTGCTTCGTTCGGCGGCGAGTCGTATACCCGCCTGACCACCTGGCTCCAGATGCCAACCGATGCCAACATCACCGCCACGCTCGCCATCGGGGTGGGGCTGTTAATCTCCTTCTTTCTGCAGTGGATGCGTACGCGCTTCACGTGGTGGCCCTTCCATCCGCTCGGCTTCGCCGTTAGCGGCAGCTGGGAGATGAACCTGGTGTGGATGCCGCTGTTGCTGGCATGGCTGATCAAGATTCTCATCCTGCGCTATGGCGGGCTCAGGCTGTATCGTCGCTCCCTGCCGTTCTTCTTCGGGCTGATTCTGGGGCAGTTCGTGGTGGGCAGTATTGCCAATATCATCGGCATCATGTATGATGTGCCTACATACCAGTTCTGGCAGTGAGAGAGTGCCATTGAGACCGACCCTTCGCGATTATCTGGGTATCAGCCTGTTCTGGTTCGCGCTCTCGTTTTTTTGGGGCGCGGTGCTGATTCTGGTACTGCCCGACCGGGTGGAGCAGATTGTCGGCTCGCAGGAGAAGGATCGTGCTCTGGCGGTGGTCACCAGCATCGGCGCGTTTGTTGCCTCCGCCACGCAGATTCTCTTCGGCGCCATCAGCGACCGCAGCCGTCACCGAATGGGGCGACGCCGACCCTATCTGATAGTGGGCACGCTGTTGACCACCATTGCGCTGTTCGCTTTCCCCGCCGCGCGGACGATATGGACTCTGCTGGGTGTGTACATCGCCATTCAGTTCTTCCTGAACGTTGCCAACGGTCCCTATCAGGCGCTTATCCCCGACCGCATCCCCTGGCAGTATCACGGCACTGCCTCTGCGTGGATGGGCATCTGCACCTTGCTGGGACGCATCGGTGGACCCTTTGCCGCCAGCCTGCTTCTGGGCACGGAGCGCGGACTATTTTGGCTGATGGTGCTGTTCGCCCTGTTCCTGAACGCCTTCATGCTGGTCAACGTCTGGCTGATACGCGAGGAACCGTACACCGGTAATGCGCCAACGCTGTGGGAGTCTATCACCTCCAGCTACCGCGTCGCGCTGAAACCCTATCCCAGCTTCGTGTGGCTTCTGGTCAGCCGCCTGGCGATTATGATGGGCATCTACACGGTAAACTTCTGCCTGCTGTACTACCTGCGCGATACGCTGGGCTACCGCAAAGAGGCGTTTGGGCTGATTACCAACTTCATGATACTATCTACCATCACCGGCGTGCTCGCCACGATTCCGGCGGGCAAACTCAGCGACCGCTACAGCAAGCGGTTAATCCTTGCGCTTTCCTGTCTTATCTGCCTGCTGGCGGGGATGGGCTTCCTGCTGGCGAGGGATTTGACCGTAGTGTATATAGCGGTGGGCGTTTTCGGCGCGGGGTTCGGCGTGTTTCAGGCGGTGGACTGGGCGCTGGCGTGCAACCTTCTGCCGCAGGAAGCACCTGCGAAGTATATGGGCGTGTGGGGTATTGCCGACACCCTTCCGCAGGTCGTGGCGCCGCTGATTGCGGGACCCATCGCCTACGCCATCAACACGCAGGTCGCGATGGGCGCAGGGTACCGCGCGCTGATGGTGCTGGCGATGGTGTACTGGCTGGTAGGCACGGTGGTGATTCGCTACATCCGCGAGCGCACGGGTGAACACGATGCGCAGGGTGTTCGTGGGCATTGACCTGGCATGGGGCGAGCGACGACCGTCGGGCATTGCAGTACTGACCCTTCGCGATGACCGTTTGCACGAGGCTATGCCCACCTGCGTGGTGCAAACCGATGAGCAAATCTGTGAGATACTCGGCGCGTTTGGCGGGGCGGAGGTGCTGTGCGTCGCGGTGGATGCGCCGCTGATTGTGCCCAACTGCACGGGCGAGCGTCCCGTAGAGGGGCTGATGCGCCGGCGGTTTGCTCGACAGCACGCCGGATGCCATCCCGCGAATCGGCAGCTTCTGGGTGACCCTCCGCGCGGCGAGCGATTGTGCCGTCTGCTTGGTGAGAGATTGGGGATAAGGGTAGACACCGCGCCGCCGCAGGGGGAACCCTGTCGGGTGGTCTTTGAGGTGTATCCGCACGCTGGGCTGGTGAAGCTGTTCTCTCTGCCTCGCATTCTGGAGTATAAGGCGCGAAGGGGTAGGAGCCTTGCCTACCGACGCGAGCAGATGCAGGCATACATCCGCCTGCTGGCTACTCTGCCAGAGCCACCGTTACACCTGCCCGCGTGGACGGCGGAGATACCCCCTGTGCTGAAACCCTTTGAGGACAAAGTAGATGCCCTCTTCTGCGCGTGGCTGTCCGCACGCGCCTGGTGCGCAGGTGGCGAGGTGCTTGGCGACCTCGAAACGGGAAGTATCTGGTTACCTTAGCCGGCTTGTGGCGGGCGTTCCGGCAGGAGCATGACCTCTCGCCGACGAACACGGAATACAAGATGACCAGGCGTTTCTCGATTCAGCCGGTAATGCGCACGCTTGGACTGCTGTTTGTGCTTGGCGTGCTGGTAACCGCTTACACACCTTTGCCTAACCTGTTCGCGCAGAAGCTGGCGGTCTCCTCTAAGATTCAGCCGGCAGATGCGATTGTGGTGCTGGGGGCAGGTGTGCATCGTGACGGCACGCTTGGAGAATCCTCCCTGCGAAGGGCGGTTCAGGGCATCGCATTATATCATCGCGGACTGGCGCCTGTCATCGTGTTTTCGGGACCCGCTTACGAAGGTTCTCCGAAGGAGGCGGAGGTGCGTGCCTCCCTCGCCCGTCAGCTGCGCGTGCCCGAGGGGGCAATCCTGCTGGAAACCGACGCTGACACCACCGCCGAGGAAGCGGAAAATATCGCGAAGCAGTTACAGCGCAGGGGCGCAAAGCGGATTCTGCTCGTGACCAGTTCGCTCCATCTGCCGAGAGCCTCTCCCCGCTTTGAGAGGCTGGGGTTGAAGGTGCTCCCTGTGGTAGCAGATGATACTCCCGTGACCACCGATGGACCGGACGGCAGGCTGGGTTTGATGTACTATACCCTGCGCGAAGTGCTGGCGCGGTGGCTGTATCAGGTTGGAGATTGAGATGGACAGGCTCTACGTGCCTCTGCTCATCCTGCTCACCTCCTGTTTCGCTTACCTTTATATGCGGCGTCGTTCAGGGATCCGTGGACGTGACGTCTGGCAAGCAGTTGCCGAATCGCTGGAGTTCATCGGATGCTGGGTGCTGGTGTACGGGGCAAATCTGCTGTTTGGGCTGGTAGCCATCCTGCTCATTCGTCGCCTGACTGGCTTCTTCATCTCGGTGTACGTGTTCAAAAGCTTGATGCTAACCCTGCTAACCCTTCTGCAGGCGCTGGTCATCTACCATCTGTGGCGCAGGAGGCGGGGGTAGCGTGCATTTGTTGACGGTGTTATCTAACTTTGCTACAATAGGAAGTGCGATGAGCAAGCACGGTCGTACGTGAGGAAGAAATGGAGACGCCAACCAAAACCTTTGACCTGCAGGAAGCTAAGGACCGCTTCATGGAGTTGATGTCCCTGATAGCCTCGGGCGTGGAGATTATCCTGACCGAGAGCGATGTTCCTGTTGCTCGCCTAGTACCCGTTACTCCAACGTCTTCGCCGCGTGTCGCTGGCTTACATGCGGGAGCCATTTCGACAAGCGAAGATTTTGATGAGCCGTTACCAGAGACCATTTGGACAGGGAACGCATGAAACTGCTGTTGGACACGCACGCCTTCATCTGGTGGGATAGCGAACCTGCTAGGCTTTCACCAAATGTTTTGGCGCTGTGCCAGGACCGAGCGAACGAGTTGTGGCTAAGTGTTACCAGCATTTGGGAAATGCAAATCAAACTGCAGCTGGGCAAGTTGCAGATGAGTCTGCCTCTGGCGAAAGTCATCGAGAATCAGCAGCAAGCGAACGACCTTCGAATCTTGCCAATTACTTTGGCGCATGTACTGGCGCTGGATCAACTGCCGACTCATCACAAAGACCCATTTGATCGCCTGCTGGTTGCCCAGGCAAATGTGGAGGGAACTGTACTGATCAGTCACGACCCCGTGTTTACCAAGTACGGCGTGAAAGTTGTTTGGTAGAAATTACGTTACACTCACTGCTCACCCAACAGCCCCCCTCACTCCGGCTTGTAATCTGGCGGGACATGTTGCATGGCGTTGGCGAAATCCTTGCGCACGCGCTCCAGCAGGGCTTTGGGGTCGTTCGGCATAGTGTATACCTTTAACCTCCATTCGCGTTTGGAAGGTGGCGCATCTGCTGGTAGCCACTGGGGGTTGTTGTGCAGGCAGTCGTGCCACGCCTGTGCCATGGTGGTTGCCGAGTCGTTCGCCAGCGCGGCGAGATGCTTACCATCGCGCGAGACCACCCCAATGACCGGCGTCACATACTGGTCGGGGCTGTAGTCCGCCCAGGAGCCGGGCGAAGCCTGCGGTAGAGAAACCCACGTGCCGACGTACATCTGCACCCACGGAGGATTATTGTAAGGGTCATCTGCCGGGCGCACGGGGATTTTACGGCGCGTTGTCTGGTGCAGAAACACCCTGCCCTTCGCGGTAAAAATGAAACAGCGTTTGACGAACCCAGGATACGGGTCGGGTGCGCTGGCGAACTGGGGAGACCTTCGCACCTGCCAGCACAGGTTCACGAAGGGAAGTTCCGCGGGCATCTCGCCCTGTCCTTCGGCGTGCTCCAGATGTGCGCGAAACTCTACCGCACCCGGTTCGGGAGTGACAACGGTCACCAACAGCACCTGCGGATGTGCCCGCCAGCGATGACGTAACTGCAGGTTTCCACCGGGCAATGCGCGCGCGTCGATGAACTCCACATCGCTTTCATAGCACCAGGAATCGCAGGTAAATCCGGGCACGTCCGGGAACGTGGCGGCGACCATCGTCAATTTCCTGCCCGGCGCCAGCTTCTCGTCTTCCCATACCGCCAGCGTCGGAAGCCGTCGAGGGGCGGGGTTCTCGGCGACAACGAGCATACGCACTCCCTCCTGTTGAGGTTGAGTCCGGGTGAACCCGCACATTAGCAGCAGACTGACCAGCCCAGCCCAGCGCAAACACTTCATGGCTGTCGGTACTCCTCCGGGCGCATTATCTCGAAGTTGCGCGGTACGACGTTCAAAGCAAACTTCTGCCAGTAGTACTGGATGTCCTTTCGCTTCCAGCCCCGATATACCTGCTCCCAGCTGAGGCGTTCGTAATGGGGGCGCAGGGAGTCTTCCACAATCGGCTGGGACACGCCCTGATAGCGATAGTCCACCGACACGCGAAGCCTGCGCTGGCTGACGTTCACCAGCGCGCGGTGCACGGTATAACTGTGGAATATCAGCGCATCTCCTGCCCGCATGTGCTGCGCCCGCCACCGGTCGCCCCAGCGCGAGGTATCCACGCTCAAACCACCCGGTCCGCTGGCGGCGTGCACGGGCAGTAATCCCATCCGATGCGAACCGGGCAGAACTGCCAGTCCGCCCAGCTCGATGGGGCAATCGCACAACGGTATCCACACGGTGTAAGTCTCCGGCGTGCCCTGAATCAGCGGATAGTCCTGATGGGGAGGGGTGGTGTAGTGGGTGGTGGCGGGGAAGGTGATGCGCGCGATGTTACGCGGATGCACCAGCACCGGCTCCTGAACGATGGCTTCAATCACCCGGATGATGTTTGGATGGTGCGCCAGCGCGTGAAACTCCTCCAAGCACTGCACGCGGTCGTAGACTTCCCACCAGCCTTCGTGTCCCTCGAGGCGCGGCTCACCCAGCGCGAGGTTATTCTGGTCTGCCCAGCCTTCCTCCCGACAGATGCGCATGATGGCATCATACACCTCGCCAGCCGCATCCGCAGGCACCAGCGAGGAGATGAACAGGTAGCCCTCTTCCTGCATCCGCTCGCGCAGGGCAGATGGCTCATCAAGCAAGTCACGGGAGTCTGTAAACGCTTCGTATCGCATCGCACGACCTCCTGAACGGGATGGATTAGCTGTTCTACATGTTTGACTCTATTCCTGCAACCGGCACTATGGAAGCAACCCAGCAACTGGAAGTTGCGGGCTACCCAAAACGAAGCCTCCTTGCGGAGGCTATAACCTGCTTCAGCAGGTTTTGTTGTGCGTAGCCTGCGATTTCCAATCGCAAGGGAACAACCCTTCGAAGGAAAGTCCCAGGCTTTGGACTTACCTCTGACCTCTAATCCCACCGAACTTTACATGTGCCCTTCCAGAGAGATATAATGCTAATAAAGGTATTTCCAAAGCGAAGGAAGGCTGTATGAACCGAAGATTACCCGAATGGTTGACCATACGCGCTCCGCGACCCGGACAGATACAGGAAGTGGACGGCTTGATCAAGGGCTTGCAGTTACACACCGTGTGCGAGAGCGCACGCTGTCCAAACCTCACCGAATGCTGGAGCAAGCATACCGCTACCTTCATGATTCTGGGCGATGTGTGCACCCGGGCGTGTGGGTTCTGCGCGATTAAGACCGGTCGCGGCGAGATGGTAGACCCGCTGGAACCGCGGCGTGTGGCGCTGGCGGCAAAGCATCTGGGGCTGAAGCATGTGGTGATTACCTCGGTAGCGAGAGATGACCTGAAGGATGGCGGGGCAGAACAGTTCGCAGCGACCATTCGCGCGGTGCGCCATGAGATTCCGGGTGCCATCGTGGAGGTGTTGACCCCCGATTTCAAGGGCATTCGCTGGTGCATCAAGACCGTTGCCGACGCCGAACCTGACATCTACAATCATAACGTGGAAACGGTGGAACGTCTACAGCATCTGGTGCGCCCGCAGGCGAAATACTGGCGCTCCATAGACCTGCTGTACTACGTGAAGCGCACCAACCCCAAAATCTACACCAAATCGGGCTTGATGGTGGGGCTTGGGGAGACGCGCGAAGAGGTGATTCAGACCATGCGCGACCTGCGCGACGCTGGGGTCGACTGTTTGACCATCGGGCAGTACCTTCGCCCAACGATGAACCATCTGCCCGTGGTGGAGTACGTGCATCCCAGCGTGTTTGCAGAGTACAAGCGTATCGGTGAGGAGATGGGCTTTCTGTTTGTGGCATCTGCGCCCTTCGTGCGCAGTTCGTACAACGCCGAGGCGTTCTCTCGCAAGGTGATGGCAGAGCGTCTGGCTCAGCTGGAAGCCTCGCAGGGGAGTGTTCAGGTGCGTTGACCTATCGCTCACGTGCACAGTCGCGCTCGGCGCGAGTCAGCCGGACGATTGCCTGGCTGGTGCTGCTTGCACCGCTGATATGGGTGTTGTGTGTCTGCGCGTTTTACCTGTGGCAGGTGCTCCCTCGCCTGCAGCAACAGGCGATAGAGGCTGGCATCGCATGGGTGCAAAACGAGTGGCGAACGCCAATCATGGTGGGTGAAATCTCCACCGACCTGCTGAACGGCAGGGTGGTGGCACGCAACGTTTTTCTGGGCGACCCCTATTCCCCACAGAAGGCGCTTGTATCCGCGCGGGAGGTAGTGGTCAGCAATCTGTATACACGCCAGCCGAGTATTCGCATCTCCCACCCGGTAGCGCGTGCGGTGCGCCTGCCCGACGGTCGCTGGAACTTTTCCCCGCTTCTGCCCAAACGCCGCGCTCCTGCCGAAGCGTTCTGGACGGTACACATCACGGACGGCACTCTGCACTTTGAGGATTACAGGGCTCATCCCTCCTTGCAGGCGACCCTGTGGCAGGTGGACGGCGAGGTTCGCTTGGCGGCGGGCGTCACCGCCTTTCACTTCACCCATGCGCGGGCAAGCCCCCATCTGAAAGCGGAGGTCACCGGCTGGCTGCATCATGGGCAATGGCGTCTGCGGGTTGACGCCGCAGATGTGCCTGTCGCTAAACTGCTGGCGTACACAAAGGTTCGGACGCTGGACGTCGGCGACGCCCGAACAGCAGGCACGGTGTGGGTATATACCGACGCGCAAAGTCGCATCCACTACAGTGGCGATGTGGTGGTCAGGTCATCGCGGATACGCTGGAAGTCGCCCCAAGGAATGGTGGCTCTGGCAGACCTGCAGGCTGAGAGCAGGTTTGAGAGGGGCATTGCTGTGGGGAAAGTGACTGCCCGCGCAGGCTCTGGGCGGATAGTCGCCTCGGGAGCGGTAGGGTGGGAGCCGCAAATATCGCTTAACGTCACGCTGGATGCCCAGAAGATACCACCGGGTGAACTGCGCGGGTGGCTTCGCCGCTATGCGCCACAGCTCACGTTGAACGCACCTGTGGACGCCGGTCTAAACCTGCAGGGAACGTTCTCAGACCCCGAGTTGCGAGGACAGGTGCGTACCGCTCGTGCGGAAGTTGAGGGCATAAAGATACAGGATATTAGCATAAAAGTTATACTGAATCCTCACTTTGTGTTTCTGGAAGGGGTTCGCTTGAAGGTTGCCGGTGGCAGTGCGCAGGGGCAGGTGGTGGCGTGGAGGCAGGGGAAAGGCTGGCAGTTCGGTGCGCGGTGGAATGCTGACGGGGTAGACCTGGCACGTCTGCGCCCGTACGTGCCGAAGGATGTGCGTGGTGTTCTGCATGGTGAGGGGCTGGCAAGCGGCTCCCTGCAGAAACCGCTGGTGGTGGCGAACCTGCGGGGCGAGCGTCTGGCAGGGGCGTTCTGGCGGTGCGAGTACGCGCAGGCGCGAATACGCTGGACACCTGGAATGCTCTATGTCGACGGGGCGATGCTGGAGGACTGGACGGGCACCGGCTACGTATCGGGAGAGGTGGACCTGAAGCGAGGGCAGGTAGCCCTGCGTGTGCGGGCAGATGAGGTGTTGCTCGCGCCCTGGGTGGAGCGTCTTGCTCCTAAACTTCAGCATCAGGGGGATGTGCCCTCGGCGTGGGTGTATGCCAGAGGAGAACTCAGCGGCACGTTTCGCCAGCCTGTTTTTCGCGGGGTTGTGGAGGCGACCGATCTGCAGTGGCGTCGCTGGACGATGGACTATCTGGTGGCGCGGGTAGAGGCGTCCCCCGACAGGGTGCAGGTGACGGGTGGAATCCTGCGCCGCCCGCCCATGGAGGTAGTATGGCAGGGTGAACTGCGCGAGCCGCTGGATCCCGAAAAGGCGCAGATACTGCTGGACGGCATCGCCAGCAACGTGGATGCTCAGGAGGTGCTGTCGGCGTTACGTGAGCCGGTAGAAGGCGAAGATGCCGTGCCCGTGGAGGCGATAGGTCGGGTGTTTTTGCATGTGGAAGGCGCCCTGCGTTCGCCGGTGGCGGATGTGACGGTAAGTGCGCCGACCGCTCAGGTGAGGGACTGGACGCTATCCGCGTTGAATGGGGCGGTTCGGTATGAAGATGGCGCAGTGAGGCTGACATCCTTTTCGGCGCGGCTGGGCGAGGGCGTTATCAGAGCACAGGGTGAGCGGGACAGCACAGGCGAGCTGGCGTTCCGCATCGAGGGCGAAGGTCTGCCCCTGGCGCAGATACGCTCCATCCTGCCGGAGGATGTTCCCCAGGACATCAGCGGCGAAGTATCCGTGAAAGGCATGGTGATGGGCAACGAGCGGGAGCCGCGTTTTCGTGGGGAGATTGTGCTGAGCGATGCGGTATGGGACGTTCTGCAGGCAGGGGAAGGTTACGCGCAGGTCGAGTGGCATCCAAAGGCGATGAAGGCTGAGAATATCCGGGTAGCCGGTGCGGATTTCCTGTTGACACTTCGCGCCCTGCAGGTGGAGGGAGAATCCCATACCGTGACTGCGGAGGGAACGCTGTCGGTGTCTTCGCTGGAATCGTTGAGCCAGAGGGCGATGGACAGCGTATGGCTTCGTCAGAAACTGCCCCGTCTGGGCGAGGTGTTGCGCGAGATAGGGCGCATTTCGGGCACTGCTACCGTTCCATTCAGCCTGTCGGGCGAAAGCGGCAGCCCGGACGTCACCGCTTCACTGAATGTGGACAACCTGGAGGTGGACGGTAGAACGCTGGGCGCGCTTCGGGCGCAGGTGGAGAGGAACTCCGCAGGCGAGTGGCGCTTGCAAAACGCTGTTCTGGCGAACGGCGAGCATCGGCTGATGGCTTCCGGCACGTATAGTCCCGAAGGCGAGCTGAATCTCAGCGCGGAGGCTTACAATTTTGACCTCGCCTGGTTTCAGAAATGGCTTCCCCAGGCGACCGAACTGCGCGGCAGGCTGGAGATGGCGACCATGGAGGTCGCTGGCGCGAGTGACAAACCGGACGTAACTCTAACACTTGCACTCAGGGAGCCTCAGATTGGGGCGGTGCGTGCCGAGCGGGTGCTGAGCGGAAAAGTGCAGATTTCTGAAGGAAATATAGATATATCAGAGATTACGCTGGCGCAGAAGGATGGGCAGGTGCGCATCTGGGGCACTCTGCCTTTCCACTGGGACCCCCTCGGCGTGCCGGACGACGAGCCGATAGACGTGCACATAGAGGCGCCTCCTCAGCCGTTAAATGCCCTGCTGGCGTACCTGCCCTCTGCGAAGGTTGGCGAGGCGAAGGGACAGTGGTCGCTGAGGGGAAGTCTTGCGGGTACACGAGCCGTGCCCCAGCTTTCAGGAAATCTGTTGTTAAATGCCGAGACTCTGCGAATGGCTCAGATGAGAACGGGCTTCCGGGATGTGCGAGCCTCCGTGCAGTTTCAAAACAACGCCATCCGTCTGACGGAGTTCTCTGCAGTGGGAGATACGCCCCGCGGTGGGCGCATCGTCGCCTCGGGTGAGGTACACTTTGGAGGAGAAGAGCAGGAGCACATCGACGCTACCCTGCGCCTCGAACGGTTCTGGCTGGATGAGCACAACCTATCGGAGCAGTATGGAGAGCAGATACGCACCTTCCTGGATGGCGAACTGCGGATTACGGGTAACGCGGAAAGCCCACAGATTTCGGGTACGATAGTGGCGAGCGGAGGAGCGTTTGTTCTGCCTGCCAGCTTCCCCGAACAGCGAGCGGAGGCGCGTCCTCTGGCGGTTAATCCGCGTTTCGAGAACGTGGTCCTGCGCGTGGGTGAGGGGATGTGGTTGAACAGCCCTCGCCTTTCAACGCAGGCTTCGGGTGATATTGTGCTCAGTGGTTCTTTACAAGAGCCTGTTCTGCACGGGCAGCTGGGGCTGGAGCGGGGCTATGTGTCCTTTCCTACGGCGCGGTTCCGGCTGGAGCCCGGAGGGTTCGTCACGCTGGACTATCCCGTGCCCGGCGAGAACCCGTTTCGGGTGAACGTGAACGTGCAGGCAAGCACCAATCTGAATATCGCCTCACCTGCGGGTGGGGTACGTCGTTATCGGGTTACTGTGGTGGCGAGCGGAGCCATCACCTCCCCTGAAGGGTTGCACACCGAGTTTCGCTCCGACCCACCCGACCTGTCTACCCAGCGCATTGCGCGGGCGCTGGGGATTGGCACGCTGGAAGAGATTCTGGCAGGGCGCAACATGGAGCAGGCTCTTCAGCGCGAGGTGGTCAATCTCTTCACCTCGGCGTATGTGCCGCAGCTGTTCTCTCCGCTGGAGCGCGGCATTGAAGAGGCTTTGCAGTTGCGCGAGTTTCGCATTGAGTACGACCGGTATGAGCCGTTGACGGTGACTTTGGTGAAACGACTGTGGGACGGTTTCAGTCTGAGTTACTGGCGAACGGTCTCTGCCCAGCAGGACAGGTACATCCTGAAGATACTTTACGAACTACCGGAGTGGACACGGTTATTGCGTCGCCTGCAGTTGAGCTTTTCAGTAGACGAGCGGCAGCAGACGCAGTTGGGGATAGAAGGAAGTTTTCGCTTCTGAAGTGAAACAGCAACAAGGGCGGCGCGTCGTGAAAGAGAGATATCCGCGAGAGAGCCATGGCATTTTACGAGGACAATGAGGAGCGCCGTCGCCGGTTTGCCGAGGTCGTGGATGCATACTACGCCCGGATTTATAATCTGTTCCGTCATATTGTATCAGACGAGCATCTTGCAGCGGACCTGACCCAGGACACGTTCGTGAAGGCGTACGAGGCGTTTGGACGATTTCGTGGAGAGGCAAGCGTTTACACGTGGCTGTATCGGATTGCCATCAACGAGTATCGCTCGTATCTGCGGCGGCTTCGGCGCGAACAGGAGTTCATCAGTCGCTCACTGGATGAACCTGTAGAGGCAGGTGACGAAAGCCTGTTCACCCAGGTGCCAGACCCTTCGCCTTCAGCATTGCAAATGCTGGAAAAAGAGGAGCTGAGGCTGAGGGTGCAACAGGCGGTACAGTCACTGCCTCCGCGTTATCGCGCCTTCGCCATCCTGCGTGACCTGGAGGGGATGAGCTACGAACAGATAGCCGAGGTGACCGGCTTGCCGCTGGATACGGTAAAAACACGCATCTCGCGTGCCAGGGCGCTTCTGCGCCGCAAACTGGAGCCTTACTACCGAGGCTGATGGACATGTCAGGAGGAGGGAACCTGGTTCGACAATGAAGACACTGCGGATACTGGTGTTTTGCATCGCACTATGGGCGATTGCAGGTGCTGTACAGGCTCAGCGCATTGCGGAGGTCGTCGTTCGCGGCAACGTCAACGTGCCTCAGGAGGCTATCCTTGCCAAAATCTCGGCGAAACCCGGCATGGACTTTGACCAGAACCTGCTGCTTAAGGACCGTGCTGCCCTGCGTGATATGGGGTTTTTCAGCGATGTCATCCCGCGCACGGAAAACACTCCACAGGGTGTACGAATCGTTTACGAGGTGCAAGAATATCCACGCCTGAGCGAGGTGCGTGTCACCGGCAACACCGTTTTCCCTACCGACGAGATACTGAAGGTCATGCGCACCAAACCGGGTAATCTGCTCAACCATAATGACCTCGCGGCGGATATCGAGGCGATTACCCGCATGTATATGCAGAAAGGGTATCTGGTGAACGTTGACCCAGAGACGGTGGGGCTGGACCGGGAAAACCCCACCATTCTGAATCTGCCCCTCAAGGAGGTTACCGTTGAGGCGGTGAAGGTCAGCGGTCTGCGCAAGACTCGCGAGCGTGTGGTGCTTCGCGAAATGCGCTACATCCGCCCCGGGTCGCTGTATAACCTTGAGCAGATCCAGAGGGACCTTCAGAGAGTGTATAACACCGAACTGTTTGAGGACATCAGCTACAAAGCGGAACTCGGCTCCGACCTGAGCAAGGTGATTATCACCGTGAACGTGGTGGAGCGCCGCACCGGGCTGTTCTCCGTCGGTGCCTCGTACAACAACCGCCAGCAGCTGGTGGGCTTTCTGGAAATGTACGAAACGAACTTTCGGGGTATGGGGCAGACGCTGGGTGTAAGGCTGGAGCGCGGCGGACCCGCCAACACCAACAGCTACGAGATTAACTTCACCGAACCCTGGCTGGACAGGCGCAACACCTCACTGTCGCTGAGCCTGTTCGACAAAACACTCTATCGCTTCAGCAGGGGGCTGTTCACCACCGACCCGGGCACCATCGGCGATGAAGACCGCTACGATGAGCGTCGGCGTGGCGGGATTGTTACCCTCAGCCGCCCGCTATCGGAGAGCACACGCGCCTATGTGAGCCTGCGCTCGGAGTCGGTGCGCACCAATAATCCTGCCGTTCTGCCTACCGAAGTGTTCATCAAGCAGGATGGCACGGTGAGTGCGCTGTCCCTGCGTTTGACCCACAATACGCGCGATGTGGATTTCGACCCCGCCACCGGCAGCTTCGATTCCATCAGCTTCGAGACCGCCCTGGCGGACCTGAAGGATATTGGCACAGCGATATCCGGCGGTTTTGTGGGCAAGGGATCTTTTAACAAGGTGTCTATCGATCTGCGTCGCTACTTCTCTCCGCAGGGGCGGCGGCGTGCGCTGGCGGACAAGCGGCATGTGTTTGCCTTCCGGCTGTACGCCGGACGAGCGTTCGGCAAGCTGCCCTTCTTCGAGCAGTTTTTCCTGGGCGGCGCAGAGAGCCTGCGCGGCTATCCCGAAGACCGCTTCTGGGGCGAAAACGTGGCACTGTTCAGCGTGGAGTATCGTGCTCCGCTGGCGCAGAATCTGGTGGGCGTGCTGTTCGTGGATGCAGGCGACGCCTGGGGCGGGCGCTACGGCACAATCAACGACTTCACCCAGCATTCGAACTTCAAGCCGCAGGTGGGCGCAGGCATCGGCATCCGGGTGCGCACGCCTATCGGTCCCCTGCGGCTGGACTACGGCTTCGGCAGTGAGGGGGCGCGTACGCACTTCAGCATCGGCAATGTATTCTGAGGTATCATCAGCAAGAACAACGAGGAGGAGTACCCGATGAGACGAGTTTTGAGCCTGCTGATTACGGTGGCAGGTATTCTCAGCCTGACCGCGGGCGCGTGGGCGCAGGCGCGCGGCGCAGGTGGCGGTTTCGGCATGGTAGACCTGAAGCGGGTGGTGGACGAATACGAACAGCGCAAAGTGCTGGAGAGCCAGCTTCAGCAGATGAGCGACCAGATGCGCGCCAAACTGCAGTGGCGGGCAAACAATCTACTGCTTGAAGAGGCAGAGATCACCGAATACGAGAACCTGGCGAGCCTCTCGAACCCAACAGACCAGCAGAAACAGCGAATGCAGCAGATTGAGCAAAAGTCTCAGCAGCTCAACCAGGAGCTTTCGCAGCTGCGTCAGAAAAACCCAGCTTCGGACCAGGATGTTCAGCGCATCAACCAGCTCACCGCAATTGAGAACCGCAACAAGGAAGCGGTTATGCAGCTTCAGGACCAGTTTGAGCGTCAGCTGAGCGCACGCCGCGAGGAGATGATCAACCAGATGCTGGGGGAGATCCGAAAGGCGGTTGCAGCGGTCGCTCAGGAGAAGGGGCTGGCTGTGGTGTTCGACAGCACGCAGGTGCTGTTCGCCTCCAACGACATCACCAGCGATGTCATCAAGCGACTTAATCGGAAGTAGAGCCTCAGCCGTCGCGATGGTGGCTATGCTGGCGGCAGGGGGCTGGCTGAGCGGTTGCACCAGAAGCCCACAACCGAGGATGGTCTATGTGCAGTGGCAGGCGTTGCTGGTATACCATCCGTTGTGGGAGGCGCAAACGCTCATGCCATCTCTCCCGCCCTCCAGCTCGGCGGGGATTGGTAACATGCCCTCATCGCTTGCCCTGCCCGAGATGACCGTTCAGTCCATGCAGACGCCCGAATCGGAGAGGCGACGCGAGCGCCTCGCTCAGACCTCTGCCCAGCAACAGCAGGCGCTGACCGCTCGCCTTCAGCAGATGGAGGCACGCCTTCTGCAAGAGGAGCTGAACCAGCTGGATGCGGAACAGAGGGCGCAAATGGAAGTGGTGCGACAGCAGCTCATCCGTCAGGCGGCGCAGGAGGTGGAGGAGGCGTTGCGACAGTACCAGCCCCGGCAGGCGGACGCCGAAATCAGAAGGCGTGTGGTGCAGCGCCTTCTGCGCATCCGCCCGGACCAGCGCGACGTGCTGACCCCTCGCTTGAAGGAGATGGAGGCAGACCAGCAATCGCTGTCCGAGGCTCTTCAGCGCAGGCTGGCGCAGATAGAAGAGGAGACCGCGAGCCGCCTTCGCGAACAGATGCAAGCCATCCAGCAGGAATACGAGCGCAAGCGCGAGGAACTGCGTGAGCAAAGCGCACAGCGACTGCAAGCCGAGCGCATCCGCGCCAGTGGACAGATACGCGCCTTTGCCGACAGTGCCGAGCCGGTTCGTTTCGACCGTGTTACGGTAATGCCGCCGCGCCAGACGATGCGCCCCCTTTCAACTCCGATGCTATCCCAACAGCCCCTGCGCTCTCTCATTGAGGAGGATGTGAAGCGATGGGCTGAGGCGATATGTCGCCAGCATCGCTGGATACCTGTGTGGCAAGGGCGAGAGGGAGTGCCAGATGTTACCGCCCAGATTGCCCGGCAGATGAGAGGCGAGATACCATGAAACTTACCGTACGTGCGCTGGCGGAGAAGATAGGAGCGCAGGTTGAGGGCGACGCCGACGCCCTTATTACCGGAGTTTCCTCGGTGGAGTTTGCGCAGGAAGGAGACGTGGTGTTTGCCGAGTCGCCACGCTACCTGCGCATGGCGGAGCGATGTCCTGCGTCGGCGGTGATTGTGTGGCTGGATGCTCCCACCATCGCCAAGCCGCTGTTGCGCGTGGATTCGCCCCGACAGGCGTTCCTGCAGGTATTGCAGATGTTCGCCCCAGAGCCTCAGCATCCCCAGGGCATTGACCTGAACGCCGTTATCTCTCCCGACGCCGACCTGGCGGACGATGTGGCTATCGGCGCGGGATGCGTGATTGAGGCGGGCGCGAGGATTGGACGGGGCAGTGTGCTGTATCCCTTGTGCTACATTGGGCAGGATGTGCAGATTGGCGAAGAGTGCGTGCTCTATCCGAACGTCACGCTGATGCGCGGGGTGAAGCTGGGCAATCGGGTGATTGTGCACTCCGGCAGCGTCATCGGTGCGGATGGCTTCGGTTACGTTACGGTGGATGGTGTGCACCGCAAAGTGCCACATCTTGGGGGTGTGGAAATCGGCGATGATGTGGAGATAGGAGCAAACGTCTGCATTGACCGCGCCAAGACGGGCGTGACGCGCATTGGCTCCGGCACCAAGATTGACAATCTGGTACATGTTGGGCATAATGTGCAGGTTGGAGAGGGCTGTCTGCTGGTGGCGCAGGTGGGAATTGCTGGCAGTTCGCGGTTGGGGCGTTATGTGGTTCTGGCGGGACAGGTAGGTGTGGCAGACCATGTGACCATCGGCGATGGCGCCATCGTTCTGGCGCAATCCGGCGTAGCCGGAGACCTGGCTGGAGGACAGCGTTATTTTGGCAGTCCCGCCCGCGAGCACGGCAAGCAGTTGCGCGCTATGGCGTATGCCAGCCGCCTGCCCGAGCTGTTTGAGAGGGTGAAGGTGCTGGAGCAGAGGCTGGGTATCGGCGAGGAGGAAACGAAAGGTGAGTAGGCAGTGCACGCTGGCGGAAGAGGTATGCATGGAAGGGGTTGGCGTGCATACCGGCAAACACGCCCGGGTAACGGTGAAGCCGGCGGATGCGGGCACGGGGATAGTGTTTCACGCGGGCGGTCAGCGAATCCCTGCGCTGGCGGAGTATGTGGTGTCTACCGACAGGTGCACCGCGCTGGGGATGGACGGCGTGCGGGTGATGACGGTGGAGCATCTGCTGTCGGCACTGGCGGGCACTGGCGTGGACAACGCCCATATCGAGGTAGAAGGCGAGGAGATACCGGTGCTGGACGGCAGTGCCCTGCCCTGGGTGGAGCGATTTCAGCAAGCTGGTTTGTGTGAGCAGGCGGTGGAGCGTCGGTGCGTTGCCCTCACACGCCCGGTGTCGGTGATGGCTGGCGATCGCGGAATCTGGGCGATGCCCCATCCTGAACGGCTGTTAATCAGCACGGTACATTACGACCATCCGCTGGTGGGCACGCAGGTAGCATGGTTCAATCTGGATAAAATAAACTATCAGGAGGAGATAGCACCTGCCCGCACCTTCGGCTTCTGGGAAGAGGTAGAGGCTCTGCTGGCTCGGGGCAAGGCGCTGGGTGGCAGTCTGGATAACGCGCTGGTGATATTCCCCGACCACTACAGTGTGCCTCCTCGCTTCCCGGATGAGGTGCTCAGGCATAAGGTGCTGGACTTCATCGGCGATATGGTGCTGGTAGGGGCACAGGTGAGGGCGTTGTTTGTGGCGGTAAAGCCGAGCCACACCCTGAACACCGCCTTTGCCCTGGCACTACGACAAGCAATACAGGGGGAATCGACATGATAGGACCAAACGGCGTTCTGGACGTAGAGGCGGTTCGCGAGATACTGCCGCACCGCTATCCATTACTGCTGGTGGACCGCATTCTGGAGCTGGAGCCGGGCAAGCGAGCTGTCGGCTTGAAGAACGTCACGATCAATGAGGAGTTCTTTAACGGGCATTTTCCGGGTCAAGCCATCATGCCCGGCGTGCTGGTGGTGGAGGCGATGGCGCAGGTGGGGGGCGTGTTGATGCTCTCCCTGCCGGAGCACCGCCACAAGCTGGCGTACATCGGCGGTATTGACAAAGTACGTTTCCGCAAGCCGGTGGTTCCGGGGGATACACTCATCACGGAGGTGGAGGTGCTCCGTTTTCGGGGCAGTACGGGCAAGGTGCGCGTGGTCGGGCGCGTTAATGGTCAGGTGGTGGCGGAAGCCGAGATGATTTTCGCGCTGGTTGAGCGCAGAAAGAACGGCAACCACACGCAGGAGCAACTGGCAAACTCCACAGTAGACGAAGGGAACTCTCAGTAAATGGGCATACAGACTATGGCGCATTCCAGAATTCACCCGACGGCGATTATCCATCCCACAGCGGAGCTGGCTCCAGATGTGGTGATAGGACCTTACAGCATCGTTGGCGCTCATGTGTACATCGGGGAGGGCACCATCCTCGAGTCGCATGTGGTGGTAGAGAAGTGGACAACCATCGGATCGGGCTGTCACATCTTCCACAGCGCGATTCTGGGTGGACCTCCCCAGGATACCAAATTCAAGGGAGAGCGCAGTTACCTGCGAATCGGCGATAACAACATCATTCGCGAATTTGTGACCATCCACCGCGCCACGGGTGAAGAAGAAGCTACCGTTATTGGTAACGATAACATGATTATGGGTTACGTGCATATCGGGCATAACTGCAGGCTGGGCAACGGGATTATCATTGCCAATCAGGCAGGCATCAGCGGACATGTTATCGTGGAAGATTACGTAGTCTTCGGCGGGATGGTAGGTGTGCACCAGTACACCCGTATTGGCAAGCTGGCGATGCTGGGAGGGATGTCCAAGGTGGTGCAGGACGTACCTCCCTTCATGATGGTGGATGGACGCCCTGCCGAGGTGCTGGACCTGAACACGATTGGCTTGCGGCGACACGGTGTGCCTCCTGCGGTGCGAGCGGGACTGCGACAGGCGTACAAACTGCTTTACCGCTCCAAACTGAACATGTCGCAGGCGATTGAGGCGATAGAGGAAGAGGTGGAACCCAGTCCCGAGCGAGATTACCTGCTGGACTTCCTGCGCAGTATCCGCAAGGGGTTTGGGGGGCGTGCCAACGACCCGCGCGGAATGAGGTGAACAGTTCGGTTACCATCGTCTGTGTGGCGGGTGAGGCGAGCGGCGACACCAGCTGCGCCGATTTAGTCCAGGCGGTGCGCAGGCAGCTTCCCCGGATACGGGTATGGGGTATCGGCGGGCGGCGGCTGGCGTCCGCAGGCGTGGAATTACTGTACGACAGCAGTGGATGGGGTGCGGTGGGCGTGGTGGAGGCACTGCGGATGGCTCCCGCGTTGTGGCTGGCACAGCAGAGGGTGAAGCGCAAGCTGGCACAGCAACCGCCCGACCTGCTGGTGCTGGTGGATTTCGGGGCGTTCAATGTGCCGCTGGCGAAATGGGCGAAAGGGAGAGGTATCCGGGTATTCTACTACTTTCCGCCCGGCTCGTGGCGCCGCTATCTGCCTCGCCGAAACGACCTGCCGGCATGTACCGATTGCATTGTCACGCCCTTTCCCTGGTCTGCCGAACTTCTGCGCCAGGCAGGCGCCAATGCCCATTTCGTGGGGCATCCCCTGCTGGACAGGGTGCATCCTTCGCTGAGCGAGGAGGAGTTTTGTGGGCGGTTGGGACTGAGCCGGAGCGGTTTGCGCATTGGACTGTTGCCGGGCAGTCGCCGCCAGGAGGTGCATTCGCTTCTGCCCGTTATGCGCCGGGCTGGTGAGTTGCTTGCGGAGCGAAATCCTAACGCTCAATTTGTGCTGGCGCTGGCGCCGTCCGTGCAGGAGGATATGGTACAGTGCGCCTTCGCAGGCACGAGCATTCGGTGGCACGTCGTGCGGGAGATGACGTATGATGTGATGGCACACAGTCACCTGCTGTGGTGCTGTTCGGGCACGGCGACCTTGGAAGCAGCGATACTGGGCACGCCGATGATTATTCTGTATCGCGGCTCGCGCCTGATGGAGCTGGAGTACTACATTCGCCGACGGTCGCTGAACCTGACCTTTATCGGGTTGCCGAACCTGATAGCAGAGCGCAGTATCTGCCCGGAGCTGCTCCAGCACTCCGCGACGCCCGAAAATATTGTGGCGCATTCGCTGGCGCTTCTGCCGGGCACGGAAGGACACCGGCAACAGCGTGAGGCACTGCAGGAGGTAAAATCGTTACTGGGGGAGCCGGGCGCTACCGAACGCGCGGCGCACCTGCTTCTGGAGTGTTTGGGTATTGACAATGGCAGCAGGAGAAGATAGACAACTGCAAAGACGGCTGTGGCGAGACCTCAAGCCGCATTTGAAATACATTGTGCTTGGCTTGATTTGCGCCGGTGGAGCACAGCTGATTACTCTGCGCATTTTTGCGCTGACTCGCGACGTGGTTAACGCCGCCCAGCAGTACGGCGACGTCAGCCTGTTGAACCGGGTGAGCCTGATTGTTATCGGAGCGTTCCTCATCAAGTTTGTTTTCGCCTACGGGCAGACCTACTACCTCTCGCTGGCTATCAACCGTTTTACCACGCGCCTGCGCGAGAAGGTTTATGAGCACCTGCAGAGCCTGTCGCTGTCTTACTTCACGCACCGGCGCACCGGCGCGTTGATGTCGATATTGACCAACGATATCAACGTTATCTCCACGGGCGGTACGTTGCTGAAGGATATGGTGGCGGCGCCCATTGGGTTGATTGGCGGGCTGGTGTGGCTGTTCGTCATTTCGTGGAAGCTGTCGCTGATTGCGGTGGTGGGTGTACCGGTGATGGCGCTGATTATTCGTGCCATTGGTAAGCGCATGAGGCAAATCGGTCAGCAGACGCAGCTTCGTCTGGAGGATGTGACCGCAGTCATTCAGGAGACTATCGCCGGTGTGCGCACCATCAAGGCGTTTGCGACCGAGCCGATGGAGATCAAACGGTTTAAAGAGCGCAACTACCTGTCCTATCGCGCGATGATGGATGGCGTGCGTACCAGCGCGGCGCTTCGCCCGCTGATTGAACTGATTGGCGCGGGAGGTATCGCCTTTGTGCTGTGGTACGGCGGGCATCAGATTGTAAGGGGCGAGCTGGACTTCGGCGGTCTGGGCAGTTTCCTGCTGACGCTGAATCTGGTGGCGCAGAGTATGCAGACGCTGGGCAGTATTAACGTTACTCGTCAGCAGGTGCTGGCGGCGGCAGAGCGCGTCTATCGCGAGGTGCTGGATGTTCATCCCGAAGTGCAGGAGCTGCCCGATGCGCCGCCGATGCCGCCCATTCAGGGGCATGTGCAGTTCGAGCATGTAAGTTTTGCCTACCATCGCGGCGGGCGATTGGTGCTGGACGACATCTCCTTCGAGATGAAGCCCGGCATGGTGGTAGCTGTGGTGGGGCACAGCGGAGCGGGCAAAAGCACCCTTGCCGACTTGATTCCCCGCTTTTATGACCCCACGTCGGGGCGCGTGTTGATTGACGGCGTTGACATCCGCACGGTGCAGATAGCCTCTTTGCGCAGGCAGATTGGTATCGTACCGCAGGAGACGCTGTTGTTTAGCGGAACCATCCGCGACAATATCGCCTATGCTATGCCGGAGGCTACCGATGAGCAGGTGATAGCTGCGGCAAAGGCTGCCCACGCGCACGAGTTCATCCAGCGACTGGAAAACGGGTATGAGACGGTGGTCGGCGAGCGGGGAGTGCGCCTGTCAGGTGGGGAACGCCAGCGTATTGCCATTGCGCGTGCCATCCTGAAGAACCCGCGCATCCTTATTCTGGACGAAGCGACCTCCTCGCTGGACACCGCTTCGGAGACGCTGGTTCAGCAGGCGTTGGAAGAGCTGATGCGTGGACGCACCACGCTGGTTATTGCCCATCGCCTCAGTACGGTGGTCAACGCCGACCAGATACTGGTGCTGGAGCATGGTCGCATCGTGGAGCGAGGCACTCATCAGGAACTGCTGGCGAAAGGCGGCGTGTATGCCCGACTGTTCCGCAAGCAGATGGGAGAACAGCCGGCACAGGAGCTGGTGACACAGAGTGAGTAAAGAGCAAGAAAAACCCAGCTGGTGGCAACGGTTGCGACCGCGATTGCTGGCGTTTATCGTGTGGAGCATCGCGCGAGCCATCGGCTTAACCCTGCGCCTGAAGGTACTCAACTTCGAGCAGGTGCTGGAGCGTGCACAGCAGGGCAAGGGCGCGGTGCTGGTGACATGGCATGGAAGGAGCCTGATCCCCGCCAACGTGTTCAAAGGACGGGGCTTCTGGGCGATTATCTCCCTCTCGCGCGACGGGGAGATTCAGAACCACATTTTCCGGCGGTTCGGCTTTCGCATTATCCGCGGCTCCACCGGACGGGGTGGTATTCGCGCCGCGCTGGAAGCCGCGCGCAGAGTGTCTGAGGGGGGTATCCTGGCGTTCACTCCCGACGGACCGCGTGGACCCAGCCGACAGGTGCAACCGGGCGCGCTTTTCATTGCGCAGAAGTCGGGTTGTCCAGTGATCCCCGCTGGAGTAGCCGCTTATCCCTGCAAGTTTCTGCCCACGTGGGACAGCTATATGATTCCTCTGCCGTTCGCGCGTGGCGTGTTCATCTTTGGAGAGCCTGTTGAGATACCCGACGGCATCAGCGAACAGGAGTTCGAACGATTACGCCAGAAGGTGGAACAGGACATCAACAGGCTGGAAGCACAGGCTGAGCAGATGGTGCGGGCAAAGCGAGTATAGACCATGTTTTACCTGCTGTACAACCTCTTTCTGGTGCTGATGTCCCCATTGTTGCTGGGGTATCTGGTCTGGCGTATTGCGGTACGGGGCAAATCACGGGAAGGCTGGAGCCATCGCTTAGGACGTTTGCCTGCCTCTCCACAGGGGCGCAGGGTCATCTGGGTGCACGCAGTATCGGTAGGCGAGGTTATCGCTGCGGTACCACTACTGCAAGCCCTGCGTGAGGCGTTTCCAGACTATTACCTGCTGTTGACCACGCTCACTCCCACGGGCAACGCCACTGCCCGCCAGCAGATGGGCAAGCTGGTGGACGCAGTGGGCTACCTGCCGGTAGATTTTCCGTTTGCCGTGAGACGTGCGATGCGCCGGGTGCGTCCAGAGGCACTGATACTGATGGAGACGGAGCTCTGGCCAAACCTGTTGATGATAGCGAGACAGCAGGGTGTCAGAACCTTTATCGCCAACGGACGGCTTTCGGATAGAAGCCTGCCTACCTACCGGCGGTTTCGCCCATTTTTCCACAGGATACTTCGCTGTGTGGATGCCATTTGCACGCAGTCCGAAGAGGACGCAAGGCGGTTTTGCGCCATCGGTGCGCCACCTGACCGTGTGCATGTGACCGGCAATACCAAGTTTGACCAGGCCGCGGTAGGGGCGCAGGATGTAGATGCCGAAGCGCTACGCCGGGATTTGGGACTTCCGCCCGGTGCGCCGGTGCTTGTCATCGGTAGCAGTCGCGCCCCCGAAGAAGAGCAATTAATTGCTACTGTGTACCGTAAACTGCGCGAGCACTTTCCGAACCTGTGTATCGTGTGGGCGCCGCGGCATGTGGAACGGGCTGAAGCGGTGGCGGAGGTGCTTCAACAGAACGGATTTTGTCCCTGGCTTCGCACGCAGGGAACTCCGCCCGAGCCGCGCGAGCAGATTGTGCTGGATACCTTCGGCGAGCTGGGGAAGGTGTATGCGGTGGGCGATGTCGCCATTATTGGTGGAAGTTTTGTACCTTTAGGTGGACAGAATCTGCTTCAGCCTCTGGCACACGGCAAGCTCGTCATCCATGGACCGTACATGCAGAACTTTCGGGATGTGGCAGAAATGGCTCGTCAAGCAGGCGTCGCGTGGACAGCCAGGGATGAAGGTGAACTGGTAGAACAGGTATCCCGCCTTTTGCAGGACGTCCGCCTGCGCGAAGAGGTCGCCCGCCGCGCACAGCAGCTTATCACCGAACAACAGGGCGCTTCCCAGAGGACGGTGGAGATGGTCAGGATGATACTGTCACCGGATTAACCGGACCGGCTCTGCTCCAGCGCCTGCTCAAAGGCGGAGAGGTTCTCTACCTCCATCGCCAGGTCAAGCAACTGCTGAAGAGCCTCCTCCGACTGAACGCGCTCCAGACGCTCCTCCAGCTCAGCAGATACATCCCCAAACCGCTTCTGCAGAAAACGAACAATAGCGCGCCGCGTGCCTTCCTGAATGCCTCGTCGCAACGCATATCGCTCTGGCGTCGTTAAATATGCCATCTTCCCCTCCGAATGATAAGCCTCCAAAAACTGCTCATAACGAACCTCTCGTGACTAGCGCCAGAACGGTTGGATGTCGGAGTCCAAAAACTGCTCATACCGAACCTCATAAACCTCCGGCAACTGAACCAGCCAGTCCAACAACCGGAATAACTGATACGCGACATTCGTCAGCGGCGGGAGATTTCCTGCTTTTACTCCCGTTCAGTTCTGGTGAACCAGCCAAGTACGATGCAGATTGCTATCAGCACCACAATGGAGCCTGTATCTCCAAGCCGGGTGTACAGCGTGCGCTCCTGCCGAAGCTCCACTCCGTCTGCATACAGATATGCCTCTTGAAACAGGTCAGCTTTCTGCAGGCGTTTACCGCGTGCGTCGAACACGGCGGAAATGCCCGTCGTCGCGGAACGCAGTACCCATCGGCGCGTCTCGACTGCACGCAAAGCACAGAAGGCAAGATGCTGTTCCGCCGCCGGTGAAAGCCCGAACCAAGTATCGTTCGTAACCACGCACAGCAACCTCGCACCCTGACGCACCATCTCGCACGAGATGCGGGGCAGGGTGGACTCGAAGCATATCGGCGTTCCGATACGCCACGGCGTCAGAATCTCTGGCATGTTGCCGGGCGACACGTCCGCGCTGACCACGCCGAAATGTTCTACCCAGGGCGTCCACCGACGCAGAGGCACATATTCTCCCCAAGGCACCAGATGCTGTTTGCGATAGGACTGGCGTGTGCCATCCACCAGAAAAGCGGTTACTGTGTTATAGCTTTTATCATATTCTTCTACAAAAGTGCCGATTAACACGATTGTGCCAAGTCGGTTAGCCTGTGCCAGCAGGTCGGAAAAGGGGTAAGCGGTCGCATCGGGAACTATCGATTCGGGGAAGAGAACGATTTGCGTTTGCCGGGTTTTCAGCAGGTTCAACACACGCTGTATACTCGCTTTCACCGCATCCTGCATCTGCTGGTTCCACTGGCTGGTGGTATCCACGTTGGGCTGAACGACCAGCGCACTTATCCGGTCCGGCTCAGCAGGCAGATTCAACCGCCACCAGCCGAACAGCAGGAGAAGCACGGAAACCTCCGCCGTCACCAGCAGGGGCTTTACCTTCCTTCGCGCAATCGCCTCCGCCGTCGCCGTGTTTACCAGCACAACCCATGCGCTCAAGCCCCATGAACCCAGCAGTTCCGCGCTCTGCAGGGACAAGAGACTACGGTGCTGTGTGACTGCTAACTGTCCCCAAAGGAAGCCCCACCATCCTGCCCCGCGAAGCCATTCAACCGCCGTCCACAACGCCACCGTCCACGCGATGGGGAGCGCAGCACCCTTGAGCAGGAAGTTAGCCAGCACATATCCCCAGCCAAAAAGCGCCGAGAAAAGGGTTTGCGAGAGCACCAGCGCGCCCCATGCAATCAACCCCAGCCAGAAGCTGCCCGTCCACCGCGCCACGAACTCCTGCATCCACCACAGCAGGATGCCGTAGAAGCAGACCCCCCACAGAAAACCTGTCGCGCACCCCTCGCGCGGTCGCCTGGCGGAGCGAAGCACAAGCATCAGAGGCACCAGCGCCGTCCACGCCAGCCAGCCCCAGTCCACCGGAGGAAACGCCAGCCACAGAATGGTTGCGCTGAGTATGACGCCAGCAAAAGCATAAACCCTGTTCTTCACACCGTATGTTTCGCCAAAGGATGCCCGATGCCTGCGCACATGGGTTGACGCTACTGCCCACCTCGCGTTATACTGAAACCGTTAGCAGGAGGGAATGCGATGCGACGTTTTGTGAACCTGAACGGACAGATGGTCTCGCCCGAAGAGGCGAAGATTGACCTGTATGACCACGGTTTTCTGTATGGCGACGGCGTTTTCGAAGGCATTCGCGTCTACAACGGGCGCATCTTCAAATTGCAGGAACATGTCGACCGCCTGTATCACAGCGCACGAGCCCTGATGATTGGCATCCCCATCTCCAAAGAGGAGATGACCGAGCGCATCAAGATGGTCGTGCGCGAAAACGGGGAGACGAACTGCTATATCCGTGTGACCGTTTCGCGCGGGGTGGGGCTTGGGCTGGACCCCAAACACATCCGCCTGGAACCTACCATCGCCATCTCCACCGCAGACCTTGCGCTGTACCCGCGCGAGATGTATGAGAACGGACTGCACGTGGTAACCGTTTCCACCCGCATTCCGCCCGCGCAGTGTCTGGACCCGCGCATCAAGTCGCTGGGACGATACATCAACAACATTCTGGCGAAGATGGAGGCGAACCGCGCGGGCGCGGGCGAAGGGCTGATGCTAAACGTGGAGGGTTACGTGGCGGAGGCAACCGGCGATAACATCTTCATCGTGAAGGATGGCGTGTTGCATACGCCCCCGCCTTCTGCAGGTATTCTGGCGGGGATTACCCGTGCTACCGTGATGATGCTGGCGGAGAGGATGGGCATTCCCGTGCGCGAAACCATGATGACCCTCTATGACGTCTACACCGCCGACGAGGCGTTCCTCACGGGCACTGCCGCCGAGGTGATACCGATGGTCACCCTGGATGAACGCCCCATCGGCACGGGCAAGCCCGGCGAGGTCACTCAGCGCATCATCGCCGCGTTTCGAGAACACACGCAAACCAGTGGCACGCCTGTCTGAGCAAAGGTGTGAAGTCTGCGGCAATATTGCCGTGCGGTGGCGGGTGCACGCCGGCGGGCAGGACAGGTACCTGTGTGCCGAGTGCGCCCGTCGGAAGTTGATGCGGTTCGCCCGGGACGAGCCGGCATCGGTGGCTGGAGTGCTACAACGGTTATCTGCTGTGCCGGAGACAGCCGGAGATGCTGTCACCTGCCCTCGTTGTGCGCAGGAGCCTGCGCTGATTGCCCAGCAGGGAGTTGCCGGCTGTGCTGATTGTTACCGGGTGTTTCCGCAGGCGGTGGATGGATGGCTAACGCGATGGTCACTGCCGCTTCGGCACAGTGGAGAACCCCTGCCCGACGTCTTACAGCCTCTCGCCGCCCAACCACCCTCTTCCCACCCTGGTGCCAGCTGGCTGGATGCTTTACAGAGACCGCAAATCATCATCAGCAGTCGTGCCCGGTATGCTCGAAACCTGCGCTGGGCGCGGTTCCCCTGGCGTGCCGACAGCATGGAACTGGAGCAGGTGCGCAGGCGCGTGGAAGAGGCAGCACGTGCCAGCAGGTGGCATTTTGACATACTTCCGACGAATCGGATGAAACCCTCCGAGCGTCAGCGGTGGGTGGACCTGCGCCTTGCCAGCCCGCAGTTGCGGGATAATACCCGGTATGGTGCACTCATTGTGGACGGAACGCGCACTGTCAGCGTGCTGGTGAACGAAGAAGACCACCTGCGCGTGCAGGCGGTTCTGCCCGGTCTGCAGGTTCGGGAAAGCGTCGCCCTGGCACACGGTGCGCTGGAGGCGCTGGCACTGCAGGAGGAGCTGGCTTTCTCCGACAATTATGGGTGGTTAACCGCCTCCATTTTGAACATTGGATGGGGATTGCGCACGTCGGTCATGATGCACACGCCTGCGCTGGAGCGCACCGGGCAGATTCAGTCCGTGTGGGATGCGGCGATGGAGCTCGGCGGCACCATCCGCGGGTTGTATGGAGAGGGCACACCGGCCAGCGCGCTGTTTCAGGTATCCAACGTGCACAGCATTGGGCTGGACGAAGCGACCATTGCAGCGCAGGTATCAGGCACGGCTCAGTTCATCGCTCAGGCAGAACAGCGTGCGCGCGAGCAATTGCTGGAGCAACACGCCGAACAGTTGCGCAATGAGGCGGAACGGGTGTATCATAATCTTGGAAAGGAACGCACCTTGAGAGCCGTATCCGCCTTGCAGATGCTGTCGACCATCAGCCTTGCCTGTGCGGCAGGCTGGGGCAACCTGAGTGCAGAGATATGGAAAGAGATGCTGATGGCAGTGCGCTGGGAGGCACAGTACGACGACGCCGAATGGCGTGCCATCCGAATGCGAACGCTGGTGCGGCAAGTGCGCAACGGATAGTTGTCCCCTCTGGTAACATGCTTGCATCTGCAGGGTCGAAACGGGTAACCTATACATAGAACCTTTTGGAGCAGAACGGTCGGCTTGCAGGCGTTACCGCAGGGGATTACCATCCGCAAGCACCGCCGCTGCCGATCAAGGAGGTCCCATGTCAGCAATGTGGCAGCGATTCACTGAGCGTGCTCGCCGTGTAATCTTCTACGCCCAGGAAGAGGCGGGGCGTCTGGGTGAAAACTATGTGAGCACCGAACACCTGCTACTCGGTCTGGTGCGAGAACCCGACAGCGTTGCCGCACGAATCCTGGAACGTATGGGCGTCAGCCTCAGTCGCGTGCGCAGTGAGATCGAACGCCAGCTTTCGCGAGGGGAAGGGAGACTCGGGCAGGAGACGCAGCTTACCCCACGCGCCAAGCGAGTGATCGACCTCGCCTACGATGAGGCTCGTCAGCTCAACAACAACTATATCGGCACCGAGCATCTCCTGCTGGGCTTGATCCGCGAGGGAGAGGGACTGGCAGGAAGGGTGCTGGCAAAACTGGGGGTAGACCTGGAGCGTGCTCGCCGTGAGGTAATGGCACTGCAATCCAGCGATACCGGCGCACCCGCGCCACGTCAGCGTTCGCGCACTCCCACTCTGGATGAGTTCGGGCGTGACCTCACGGAGCTGGCGCGGCAGGATAAGTTGGACCCCGTCATCGGAAGGCATAACGAGATCGAGCGCGTTATTCAGATTCTCTCCCGCCGCACCAAGAACAACCCCGTGCTGATTGGCGAGCCCGGTGTGGGCAAAACCGCCATTGCGGAAGGTCTGGCACAGCGCATCGTCTCCGGCGATATTCCCGAAGTGCTGAAAGACCGACGCATCGTGGCGCTGGACCTTGCCGGGCTGGTGGCAGGCACAAAGTATCGCGGCGAGTTCGAAGAGCGCATGAAGCGCGTACTGGAAGAGGTGCGCAAAGCACAGGGTGAGGTCATCCTGTTCATCGACGAACTGCATACGCTGGTGGGCGCAGGCGCAGCGGAAGGCGCTATCGACGCCTCCAACATCATGAAGCCTGCCCTGGCGCGTGGCGAATTGCAGTGTATCGGCGCAACCACTCTGGACGAATACCGCAAGTACATCGAGCGGGACGCCGCGCTGGAGCGACGATTCCAGCCTGTTCAGGTGCGTGAGCCGACCGTTGAAGAAGCCATCGAAATCCTGCGCGGTCTGCGCGACCGCTACGAGGCACACCATCGCGTGACCATTGAAGACAACGCCATTGTCGCGGCGGTGCGGCTGGCTGACCGCTATATCACCGACCGCTACCTGCCCGATAAGGCAATCGATTTGATAGACGAAGCGGCATCGCGGGTACGATTGCAGTACTCTCTGCCTCCGCGCGAGCTGCGCCAGGTGAAACAGCAGCTTGCCCGCATCGAAAAGGAGCTGGAACAGGCACACAAATCGGGCGACTACTCGCGCGTGCAGGAACTGCGTTCCCAGCGCACCGTGTTGCAGAACCGCGCTGCCGACCTCGAGCAGGAGTGGAACCTGAAGCGCCAGGAGATGCGCACGGTGGTCACCGAGGACGAGGTGGCGCATATTGTGCAGTCGTGGACGGGCATCCCCGTCTCGCGCCTGATGGAAGCCGAAACGGTGAAACTGCTGAAGATGGAAGAGGAGCTGCACAAGCGCCTCATCGGTCAGCACGAAGCGGTGGTCGCCGTGAGCAAAGCCATCCGTCGCGCACGTTCGGGCTTGAAGGACCCGAAGCGACCGATTGGAACCTTCATCTTCCTCGGCCCCACTGGCGTCGGCAAGACCGAGCTGGCGCGTGCGCTGGCAGCGTTCCTGTTTGACTCCGAGAACAATCTCATCCGCCTCGACATGTCGGAGTACATGGAGCGGTTCGCCGTGTCACGGCTGGTTGGTGCGCCTCCGGGCTATGTGGGCTACGAAGAGGGAGGACAGCTCACCGAAGCGGTGCGTCGCCAGCCCTACTCGGTGGTGCTGTTGGACGAAATCGAGAAGGCACACCCCGAGGTGTTCAACATCCTGTTGCAGATTTTTGAGGACGGTCGCCTGACCGACTCGCAGGGCAGGGTGGTGGACTTCAAGAACACGGTCATCATCATGACCTCCAACATCGGGGCGCGCTCCATTCAGGGCGAGCCGAGCATGGGCTTCCTGAGCAGTGCCAAGCCCAAAGAGGAAACCGAGCGCGAATACGAGAGCATGAAGGGACGCATCATGGAGGAGCTCAAGCGCACCTTCCGCCCCGAGTTCCTCAACCGCATCGACGAGATTGTGGTGTTCCACGCGCTCACCTTCAACGAAATCCTGCAGATTGTGGACCTGATGGTGGCGCGGGTGGCACAGCAGGCACGCGCTCAGGGTATCGAACTGGAGATTACCCAGGAGGTGCGCGAGATGCTGGCTCGCGAAGGGTTCGACCCGCAGTTCGGTGCTCGCCCGCTGAGGCGTGCTGTCCAGCGGCTGATTGAAGACCCGCTGGCAGAGGAGATCCTGCTTGGTCGCTTCAGCGAGGGCGATACCGTCGTTGCCTCGCTGGATGAGGACGGCAGGCTGATATTCCTCAAGAAGGAAACCTCCGAGGCGGAGAACCCGCCCGAGCCTGCAGGAGTGGGCTAAACCGAAAGCGAAGGATCCCGCCGGGAACCCCCGGCGGGATTTCTCTTTGTGCGGAGGTGGGCATGGTGAGCATGGTTCGCGTCTTGGCTGTCTTCTCCATACCTTGACCTTTCGCCCTGCGGTTTGATACAATCAGTGTGTATCCTTCGCAGGTATCATCACAAAAGCCGTGCGGAAGCGCGATGAACGGTTGTGCCGTCGGAAGAAACCAATCAGGGGAGAGAGGTCAAATCCATACGCCGATGCGTGTGACATTGCTGGTTCTGCTCATCTGTCTGGTCGCGGTGGTCGCGACGGCGCAACAGCAAGCCACCCCTCCGCAGGCGACGATTGTTGTTATCTCCACCGGTACCGGGGAAGACCACATCTCCTTCGCCTTTAACACCGCCGTGCCCGAGCAGGAGGCGCGAGCGCGTTTCGAACAGCTCCTGCGAAACGGCGGCTGGGAGGGCAAACTATTGCGCATACGCACGGAAAGCCCCCGCGCGATTGCGGGGAACACTCTGCCACCCATCACCGACGTAGCCGGACGTGCACGTAACGTGGTGAACCGAGCCAGTGGAGGCTTGCCAGTCGAACCTTTCCTGCGCACCTTCTCCGACCTGGACTATTTCGAGATATACTTTCTGGTGCAGGGAGATATGCCGTTTCAGGGATTGCGCGAGTGGAAAACGCGCGACCTGCAGATCCAGCTGATTCGCACACCCGGCGTGTATCGCTACCAGGTCAATATTCTCAGACATGCGGCGGATGCAGACCTGAGCGTGCCGTTTCTGCAACCGGTTGAAGAGCAAAAAACTGCACCGGCACAGCAGAAGGAGATTGCGCTGGGCTGGCGAATCGCAGGCTGGGCGCTTATCTCGCTGGCACTGGGCGGACTGGCATACCTGGTGATGCACTGGGCAATGCGCCACTCGTACCGGGTGCCAGCCTCTTCAAAACGACATGAATCCACAGGAGAGGGATAACGTTCATGCTGGAACTGAGCGAGTTACTGCGCTACGGTGCGTCGGTTAAGGCGTCGGACCTGTTTATTAAAGAGAACACTCCGCCGACCCTGCGCGTGCACGGCAAGATTCAGCCGATGGACATGCCGCCGCTCTCGGCGGATGACACGCGCAACCTGGCGTACAGCGTGATGACGCACGAGCAAATTGGGCGGTTCGAGCACCGCCACGAGCTGGACCTCGCCTTCACCATAGAGGGCATCACCCGCGTGCGTGCCAACATCTATCAACAGCGCGGCAGTATCGCGATGGTCTGCCGTCTCATCCCGCTGAACATCTACACGCTGGAAGAGCTCAAAATGCCTCCAGCCGTTGCCGAGCTCGCCAAACAGCGACAGGGGCTGGTGCTGGTTACCGGTCCGACAGGCTGTGGAAAGTCCACCACCCTGGCGGCGATGATTGACCTCATCAACAGCACCCGGCGGTGTCACATCGTCACCATTGAGGACCCCATTGAGTTCGTTCACCCGGACAAGCTGGCTATCGTCAGCCAGCGCGAGGTGGGCATCGACACCGACAGCTTCAGCGACGCGCTGAAATACGTGGTGCGCGAAAGCCCAGACGTTATCCTGATTGGAGAGATGCGCGACATCGAGACCATGCATGTCGCCCTGCAGGCAGCGGAAACCGGACACCTGGTCTTCTCGACGGTGCACACCCCCAGCGCGGCGGAGACGATGGACCGCATCATCAACATGTTCCCACCCCACGATAAACCCCAGATTTGTATGCGCCTGTCCAACTCCCTGCGAGGCATCATCTCGCAGAAACTGGTGCCCCTGAAAGACGGCAGTGGACGCATCGCCGCGGTAGAGGTGATGATTTCCACGCCCACCATCGCCAAGCTAATCGAAGAAGGGCGCGTGGGACAAATCTACTCGGCGATTGAGGAAGGACAGTTCTGGGGAATGCAGACGATGAACCAGTGCCTGTACAAGTACTACAAACAGGGGCTGATTACGGAGGAGGATGCGCTGGCGTACGCAGGCAACCTGACCGAGCTGCGACAGATGCTGAGACGATGAGGTAGAGAAGTTTCTGCAGGCTTGCGCCTGCGCACGCATATTCTGCTGACCAATGGAGGAAGATACAGCACATGCACATAGACGACCTGTTGCGAATGGTGGTGCAGCGCGATGCATCGGACCTGCACCTGCGCGCAGGCGAACCACCCATCCTGCGCATTCACGGCGACCTGAAACGCACCGACCTGCCGCGGCTCACCGCCGAGGACGTGAAGAACCTGCTGTATGCCATCCTGAATGAGGAGCGCAAGCAGAGGTTCGAGCGCGATAAGGAGCTGGACCTCTCGTACGAGGTGCCGGGGCTGGCGCGATTCCGCGTGAACATGTTCTGGCAACAGCGGTGCGTGGGAGCGGCGCTGCGGTTGATTCCCTTCCGCATCCGCACCATCGACGAGCTGATGATGCCCCCGGCGGTGAAAGACCTGGCGATGCGCCCGCGAGGACTGTTCCTCGTGACCGGTCCCACCGGTTCGGGCAAATCCACCTCGCTGGCGGCGATGATCGACCATATCAACACGCACAAACGCTGTCACATCATGACCATTGAAGACCCGATTGAGTATATGCATCACGACAAGCTGTCCATCATCAACCAGCGCGAGCTGGGAGTGGACACCCACTCCTTCGCCGATGCCCTGCGCCACGTGATGCGCCAGAACCCCGACGTCATCCTCGTTGGGGAGATGCGAGACCTGGAGACCATCCATCTCGCCATCACTGCTGCGGAAACGGGACACCTGGTGATGTCCACCGTGCACACCCAGGACGCTCCGCAGACGATTGACCGTATCGTGGACGTGTTCCCCCCTGAACAGCAACAGCAGATACGGATGCAGTTGTCGGTGGTGCTGGTGGGCGTGCTCTCGCAGACGCTTTTGCCCAATGCGCAGGGCACAGGGCGCGTTGCCGCCTTCGAACTGATGGTGGCGACCCCTTCGGTGCGCAACCTGATCCGCGAGGGCAAAACGCACCAGCTGTATATGGACATCCAGACGGGCGCAGAGTACGGCATGCAGACGCTGGACAGCTGCCTGCTGAACCTCGTGCGCAAAGGGCTGGTGGACTTCGAAGACGCCATCGCCAAAGCGTCGAACCCGCGAGACTTCGAACAGCGCGCCCAGCGCATGATGGCAGGAGCCCAGGTATAGGATGAACGTGACCGTGCCCGAACATATCCGCCGCGAATGGGAAGCCAGCGGACGCCCGGAGCTCGACCCCGGCTTGCGCGAAAGACTGCCGCACCTGCCTCGACTGCCACTGGTCATTGTGTGCAGTTACCTAGACAAGGAGATTAATCACGGCAACATCCTGCGCATCGCTGAGGCGTTTCGAGTGCAGGAGGTGGTGTTCAGCCGGTGCGACGGGCGCGAGAAGAACTACTCGGGCGCGGTGGGCGCAGAGAAGTGGCAGCCCCATCGCTGGGGATACCCGCTGGAGGAGATCCGCGCTCTGCGTGCACAGGGCTACAGCATTGTGGCTCTGCATCTGGACGAACAGGCTATCCCGCTGGAGCGGATGGAATGGCGGTTCCCTGTCGCGCTGGTTATCGGGGAGGAACTGCACGGTGTGCCTCCCGATGTGCTGGCGGAGTGCGAAGAGCACGTGGCGATACCGCTCTACGGAGCGACCACCTCGCTGAACGTGGCAGTGGCGACGGGCATCTGCGTCAACGCCATCGCCACCTTCTACCGCCAGCGCGTGAACCCTGTGTTCACCCCGGCGCGAGCGGTTTCGCGCAAACTTTTGCGTATCCCAAACCCAGAGCAACTTGAGGGAGATGAACCATGACCGTTACTGTAGATGAACTTCTGACCAAAGTGGTGCAAAGAGACGGTTCCGACCTGCATCTGAAGGCGAATCAATATCCGATGGTGCGTATTTATGGCGACCTGTATCCGATGGAGGAATACGGGAAGCTGAGCCCGGAACAGGTACGCGATCTGTGCTTCAGCGTGATTTCGCCGGCACAGCGTGAACGCTTTGAGAAGGAGCTGGAGCTGGACTTCGCCTACGAGGTACCCGGGCTGTCGCGTTTCCGTGGCAATATCTACCAACAGCGCGGTAACGTGCAGGCGGCGTTCCGCGTCATTCCCTACCGTATCCAGACGATGGAGGAACTGAACCTGCCGCCCGTCTGCCGCTACTTTGCCGAAAGACCGCGCGGGCTGGTGCTGGTGACGGGACCTGCCGGCTCGGGCAAGTCCACCACGCAGGCAGCGATGCTCCACTACATCAACAGCAACTTCCCGGTACATATTGTTACCGTTGAAGACCCCATAGAGTTCGTGCATGAGCCAAAGGTGGCGCTGGTGAACCAGCGCGAGCTGGACACCGATACTCACTCGTTCGCCAACGCGCTGAAGTTCGTGCTTCGCCAGGACCCCGACGTGATTCTGGTGGGCGAGATGCGCGACCTGGAGACCATTCACCTCGCCATCACCGCTGCGGAAACGGGACACCTGGTGTTCGGCACACTGCACACGCCCGACGCTGTGCAGACGGTGGACCGCGTGATTGACGTCTTCCCGCTCTACCAGCAACAGCAGATACGCATGCAGTTATCGGTGAACCTGGTGGGCGTGATTTCGCAGACGCTGTGCAAACGCGCCGACGGCAAGGGACGAGTGGCGGCGTTTGAGGTGCTGGTGGGCACTTCTGCCGTGCGCAACCTGATCCGTGAGGCAAAAACCTTCCAGCTGACCTCGCTGATTCAGACGGGAACCAAGCAGGGCATGATGACTCTGGACCAGTCGCTGGCGTCGCTGGTGAAGCGCGGCATCGTCACCTACGAAGAAGCCCTTTCGAAGGCAAAGGATATCAAAGAGTTCAATGCCCTGCTGGGAATAGAACAGCCGCAGACGCCACAGCCCTCTGGTGCGCCCAGCATGGCGGGTGCGCGGGCGATGGGAAGCTGAAGGAGTACACACCATGCCGTATCAGCCTCTGGCAAATCCGTCCGGTCATCGGGTAGCGGTTATCGCCAATAAGGCGGTGCCCGAATCCGAGAAGCTGGCGCGACAGTATTGCCGCGACCGGGCGGTGCCCGAGGAGCACCTCATCCTTCTGCAGTGCACCTCCTCCGAAAGTATCCCCGAAGGTGATTACCTGACCGATATCCAGTCGCCGGTGCGCAAAGCCATGCGCGAGCGCAATCTCAACGAAAAGGTACACTTTCTGCTGGTGGTCAAGGGCGTGCCGATTAAGACCGCTCAGCGTGGCTACTCGGTGGATAGCCTGCTGATGTGCATGAATCTGTCGGTGGCGCCGCGCAGTCGCAACCCGTACTTTGGGAAGCGGGAACCCTTCTCATCCGCACGCTACGGGGGGCTGTACCTGGTGAGCCGACTGGATGGCTACACTTTCGGCGAGGCGGGTGCATTGCTGGAACGCGCGCTGAAGGCACGTCGGGCGGATGGACTGTTCCTGCTGGACATCAGCCCTTCGCACCAGCGCAGTGCCTACGGTGAGGTGAACGAAGCCATGCGCCGCGCCGCGGAGATTCTGAAACGCAAAAAACTGCGCGTCCTGCTGGACGATACAAAGGATTTTATCGGCAACCAGAAGGGGCTGATGGGCTACTACTCCTGGGGCAGTAACGACCCGCAGTTCAAAAAGGAGCTTTACCTCAGCAACACCTTCCTTCCGGGCGCGATTGCCGAGACCGCCGTCTCCACCAGCGCACGCACCTTCCTGCCCACGGACAGGGGACAGTCGCTGATTGCCGACCTGATCCGTGTCGGGGTGACCGGTGTGAAGGGCTACGTCTCCGAGCCGTACGCCGACGCCCTCTGCCGCGCCGACATCCTGTTTGACCGCTACACAGACGGCTATACTCTTGCCGAGAGCTTCTGGATGGCGACACCCTACCTGTTCTGGAAGGACATGGTGGTTGGCGACCCTCTATGTGCTCCTTACGCCTGACGCGAAGGAGGGGAGAGGATTGAACCGCAGCCGGGACTGGATGCAACAGGCAAAGTTTGACCTGGAACACGCCCGCAAGGGCATTGTGATTGGCGATTACGACTGGGCATGTTTTGCTGCTCAGCAATCGGCGGAGAAGGCGGTAAAGGCGGTTCACATGCTTCACGGAGCGGTTGCCTGGGGGCACTCGGTGCTGGATTTGCTGGAGGCACTAAGCGAGGAGTATGAGGCTGCTCCCTCGGAGTTGCTGGAAGCCGCGCGACGGTTGGACAGGCATCACATCGCCACCAGATGCCCGGACGCGCATCCTGCGGGACCCCCACGTCGCTATTACACGGAAGCCGAAGCTCAGCAGGCTGTGACGGATGCCGAAAAGGTGGTGACCTGGTGTGACGCGCATTTTGCGCATTGATGGTGCTCTGGTTCGCTCTCGTCCCGCAAAAAGCAAATGGCACAGGCGTTTTGCCTGTGCCTATTAAAACGCCGCGGGCGCGGCGGACACCAGAGTTAGAGTACAGTACCTTGGGAGGAGGGTTCTCACAGAGGTTGTTCCACACGTGTCCGTAATCTATACAGTGTCTGGCAAAAACACGGGTAAAAACTGGTAAGGGTTACAGGTTATCAGCGGGGTAAGGCTCGCCATCATGCACAGGTTGACTGGTACCCTGCTGAACGACCACGCGACACAGTCCTCTGTACTCGCACACCTTGCAATGGTCGCCGGGCGTGGGGGAAATATCGCCCGCAAGCAGTCGGTCCAGCAGTGCCTGCACTTTGCGCACGGCGTTTTGCTCGATAGCCCTCCAGCGTTCTTTGTGTACCCGTTGAACCACTCCGTAGCCCTCTTCCGGCTTTGTGTTCAGTCGGCGCAGCAGGTCCTCGCTGGCGTTGTCCGTGAACAGCACCCGGCATCGCTTGCCGTCCAGCGCACTGTCCAGCGCTACCGCCGCTGGCTTGAGCTTCCACACCTGCCTCAACGCGGCGGTGTACAGCACCGTCTGCAGGTCTTCGCCTGCCTGAATACTCTGCCACCATCTATCGGGCAGGTCGCGCTTGTAGTCCACAAGCACCGCCGCGCCCGTTTGCGGGCAGATGTCCACCCGGTCTATCCTGCCGCAGATGAGCATCTGGCGCTGGTCGGGCAGAATCATGCGCAGAGGGGACTTCGCCTCTTCGGCGCGTTCATCCTCTTCGTCCACAGCGGGACCGAACACCGCTTCCGTCAACAGCGTCTGCAAGCCGAAGCCGGTGTAGATGGTCTCCTCGCGCTCCAGCACCGAGCGTACCATGTCCTCGACCTGCTGTATCAGCAGATGCTGTTCGCCAGCGGGGCGGTCTATCGGATGTTGCTGAGCCACCTCCTGCAGGATTTGCTCTAACGGCTTTTCGGGCTGGCGTCGGCGGTGGTGCAGGATGGCGTGAAGCCACCTTCCCTGTCCGGCAGTGTAGTGTGTGCGTTCGGGACGCAGTTTCATCTCCCAGCGCACAAAGTGGCGGAAGGGGCACTGTTGCAGGTCCTCCAGTTCGGTGGCAGAGTAGGCTCTGGTGCCGATTTGTCGGGGAGGAGCACTCAGGCGAGGGAAATCGGGCAGGTAGCGCCACCGCCACCACCGCCGGCATCTGTCGGGATACTGCTCCAGCCACCTTTTCACGGTCTCGGCGGTCTGCCGGCGTTCCTGTTCGTCCATCGGTCTGCGCGTGTGGGGGTCACGGTCAAACAGCGAGTCCACCAGAGTGCGCTCTAGGTCGTTCTCGTCTATCGTTTGCGATAGCGGGGCGGTGATGTCGCTCAGACGCAGACTGCGCTGGATGATGCCGTCGCTGGGAAACAGCTCGCGCAGGGCACGTAGATAGAACGAGGACTGCGCGTCATGGTCTCCTTCGATACGTGAGTAGGTCAGCACCACTCTTTGCCGGGCGCAGGTCACGCATTGATAGAAGGCGAACCGCTCCATCGCCGATTGGTCTGCGGTGGTCTGCAGAGTTGCGGCGTTGCTGGCATTAAGCCAGCGGCGTTCCTCATCGCGCAGGAAGGCGTCTTCGGTTATGCGTCTGGGGAATCGCCCCTCCTGCATGCCCATGATGAAAGCCACGCGAGGGCTCAGGGGGCGGCTTCTGGCGGCTTCCAGCAGCCACACGACGTTGCGCAGGCTCTGCGTCTGTCTTCGCGGTGTTATCGCCCAGGCGCGCGTGACCATCTCCGCCCATCGTTCAGGGGTTCCTCCCGCCTCTCTGCCAAGCAGGGATGTTACCTGCTGGGCAACCTCCATTGCCTGTGCCAGCACGTCCTCAACTTCTGTTGTGTCGCCCCCGGATGTTTGCCCAAAGCCCATGCGGTTCAATCCTTTCTGAAGCTCGTCCAGCCATTGCTGAGGCGTCGTGCATTGGGAAATGGCTTGCGTGCACTCGATCAGAGTGCGCAACAGCGCGGCGGTCGGATTGCCTTCGCGTTCCATCTCGTTGGCAAGATGGAGCCAGCCGGAGGCGCCGCTTCGCACCCCCCGTCGCACCGCCAGCAGGCGCAGGTGGTCCACTTCCAGCACACCTATCGGCAGGTAGCCGCTCTTCAGCCAGCGCAGGATGCTATCGCGGGGATAGTCGTCTGCGTTCAGGCGCATCAGTTCGACCAGCGCACGCACCAACGGATGTTCGCCCAGAGTGCGTGTCTCAAAGCTCTGTGTGGGGATGCCAAACTGTTCAAATATCGCCTCTACGGTGGGCAGGATGCTGGCGATGTTGCGACACAGTACCGCTATCTCGCCCCACGCCATGCCGGTACGATGCAGGCGTACAATATCGCGAGCAACCATCTCCACCTCGGCAAGCAGGTGTGGGGCTTCCCATATCTCCACAGCGGGCGTCTGTTGGGAGGATTCCGCCAGGTGCGGAGAGGGAGCGAACAGGTGCACTGCAATGTGCCTGATAGCGGGAGCCACCCTCTCGTCGGCGGGTGCAGAAATCGGCACCTGCTTCAACTGAAAGTGTTCTTCCAGCCACTTCATGGTAGCGGAGGTGCTTTCAAACAGGGCGGGGCGTTGCGCATCCCAGCATAGCGTCACAATCACCTCGCAACCCGCCTCCGCCAGGGCACGTAGCAAATGCACCTCCGTTCCGCTGAAGCGCGAAAACCCGTCCAGCAAAACCCGCCGGGGCAGACGCTTGCGAGATGCCGGGTCGCGCAGTGCCTGACTCGCGAGCAGGTAGACGTCCTCCTCTTCGTGCCAGCCCCCGGCTTCAAGCAAGTGACGATAGTACCGCCATATCTGCGCCAGCACGGAGACTTTTTCCGCCTCCTCCGAGCAGTTCACCAGACTCTCCAGCATCTCGGCGGAGACGGCTTCGCGAGCCATCTCCCGCGCCCAGGAAGATAACAACGTCAGCATTCCCTCGCGCTCCATGGTGCGTTTCAGCGCGTCGTGCGCCTCCCCTAACGCCTGAACAGCCTCCTGCAGAAACCACCAGCGCAGGTGTGTCGGCACGGGATGTACGTCACGCGCCGTCGAGGCAACCTCCAGCGCGAAGGCATGAAAGCTGCGGGCTACCGTGTCGGCTGTGGCGGGAGGCATCCCTTCCGCCATGAGGATGGCGCGCGCCATCTGAGCCTGCAGTTCCGAAGGTAGCACCAGCCGCGCCCGCTCGCCCTCCTGCAGGCAGGTCTGGATGCACTGCCGGGTTTTGCCCCCCAGCGCAGGCGATGTCCATACCGTTAGCGATGGTTTCATCTCTTTTCCCGTTGATTCGCGCTCGCGAAAGGCAGTACACTATAATAGCATATTCGCGGTGGGGGAGCGGTTACCCCAGCGTGGAAAGGTTCAGGGAGATGGAACCGACAATTTTTGACCTCGACAGCACGACAAACCCGCCACCGAAGCCACCTGTGCGTGCCGAGCGTGGGCGTTCGCGATGGTTGGTGGCAGGGGTCTACCTGACCGCGGGGCTGGTGCTGGTATGGGTGTATGTATGGCGCTCGGCGCGTCCTGAGCCAGGGATGCTCCAGCAAGCCTACCTCATTCCCTCACCTGAACCTCTGAACCTCCCGCAGGTTCCTCCACCTGCTGTGATCATTACCGCGCCGCCGGCGCCGCAGGTGGTGCGGATACCGCCGCCTCGTCCCTCCCTGTGGGAAGTCCGCGCGGAGCTGAAACGGGGGCTGAGGGAGTGGGAGTATCCGCATTATGTCAATGCGCCCCACTACGGCTCGGGACCTGATAGCCCGCATCCATCCCAGATAGAACCTCACGTGGCGACAGCTCCCGTGCAGTAGGCTATTCCTGCGCCAGCACGGGAAACAGCTCTCCCGCCAGCGGCTCGCCGGGTGTCAGCCCCAGTCCATCGGTCACCACGTGCCCTTTGCCGCTGTATCCGGTGCCGTCCGCCATGTAGATGGTGACCATCGCGCGGCGCGGTCGGTCGGTATGGTTGGCGCCGGCGTAGTGGAAGGTTAAGCCATGGTGGAAGGTGCAGCTTCCCGCCTTCATGCGGGCGATGTATGGCGGTTTCACCTCTTTGTCAGGAACCAGAGCGAAGATGTCCTGCGGAGTCACCAGATTAATCGGCTCCAGCTCGCCCCACAGGTGCGAACCCGGAATGAACTGCATACAGCCGTTGTGCTCGTCCACATCGTCCAGCGCCATCCAGCAGGAGAGCTGGTCATAGCCAATCATGGGCCAATAGGGGCGGTCCTGGTGCCAGGGCGAGGGTTTGCTGTCGCCGGGCATCTTGGTCAGCAGGTGGTCGTGCCACAGGCGGATTGCCCGGGCGCCAATCAGCTGACGTGCTATCTCGGCGATTTTGGGGCTGAGCACGTACTGGCGAATGCCTTCGTGCACGCGCCACAGGTTGACCTTCTGCACAAACACCTTCTCGTACTCGGGATTGTTCGCGGAGGTTTCAATTTTTGGGTCAAATCGCTGGCTCAGCACTTCGTCGGCGGCGGTGCGCAACGCCTCCAGCTCATCCGCGCTGAGCACATCGTTCAACTGCACAAAACCGTTCTCGCGGAAGAAGGCAACCTGCTCGGCGGTCAGCGGATACCGCTCCATCGTCCGTCTGTTCCTCCTTTTAGCATGGATAACTGTTTGCAGGCAGTATACCATCCTTGAAAGGAAGGCGTCAATCGCCAGCGGCAGGAGTTTATCGCTCCTCTGGTGAAAGCACCAGTAGGATGGAACCTGAGCATACAGGAGGCAACTCTTTATCGATGCAACCTCACACTTCAACACCAATTGTGCAAACCAAACACAGTGCCCATGCCTGTCTGAAACCTGTGGGTGTGGCAGAGGTAAAGTTAACGGGTGGGCTGTTGGAGGAACGTTATCGGACGAACCTCGAGGCGAGTATCCCTGCGGGATGGCAGCAGTTATGGGAAAGCCACACTGTGCCCAACTTCTACGTGGTCAGCGGAAGACACCCCGGAGAGGTGAAGGGACCCCGCTACATCGACTCCGACGGCTACAAGTGGCTGGAAGGGGCGAGCTGGGCGCTGGCGCATCACGGCGACGACCAGCTAAGACAGTGGGTGGCAGAGTTCGTAGATGTAATTGCGGCGGCGCAGGAGCCGGATGGCTACCTGAACACGCAGTTCATGGGCGAGCGGACTTCCCGGCGCTTTACCGACCTGAACCATGCGCATGAGATATACTGTTTCGGGCATCTGACGCAGGCAGCGGTGGCACACCACCGGGTAACCGGCGAGCGGAACCTGCTAGACGTCGCCATCCGCTATGCCGACCTGCTGTATCGGCTGTTCGGTCCCGAGGGCAGGTGGGGCACCTGCGGGCATCCCGAAGCGGAGATGGCGCTGATCGAGCTGTATCGCGAGACAGGCGAGAAGCGTTATCTGGAACTTGCCTCGCGCATGATTGACGCACGAGGACGTAAACCGCCCGTGCTGGACGGCTCACACTACCTGCTGGACCACGCGCCCTTCCGCGAGCAGCGGGAGGCGGTCGGTCATGCGGTGCGTGCGCTGTACCTGTACGCGGGGGCAACCGACCTGTATATGGAGACGGGCGAACCTGCGCTGATGGAGACGCTGAACGCGTTGTGGCATGACGTCTTCATGCGCAAGATGTACGTTACCGGCGGTCTCGGCGCACGCTATGAGGGCGAGGCGTTCGGGCTGGCGTATGAACTGCCCAATCTGCGCGCCTATGCCGAGACCTGCGCTGCTATTGCGGGTTTCATGTGGAACTGGCGGATGCTACAGGTGCAGCCGGATGCTCGTTACGCCGACATGATGGAGCTTGCCCTGTACAACGGCATCCTGTCGGGGCTGTCGCTGGAGGGCACGCGCTATTTCTATATGAACCCGCTGGAATCGCGCGGCGGCTACGAGCGGCAGGCGTGGTTCGGCTGTGCCTGCTGTCCGCCCAACATCCATCGCACCCTCGCATCCCTGCCCGGATACCTGTACAGCCTGGAGGAAGGCACGGTGTACGTTCACTTCTACGCCTCCAGCGAGCTGAACACGAGGCTACCGAACGGACAGCCGGTGCGCCTGCAGGTACAGACCGATTACCCCTGGTCTGGCGATATATCCGTGCGACCGTCTGCTGGCAGGTATCGGCTGGCGCTTCGCGTACCCGGCTGGGCATCGGGTGCGGAGGTGCGCGTGAACGGTCATTCGGCGGATGCGGAGGCTGTTCCCGGTACGTACCTGGTTCTGGAGCGCGACTGGCAGGAGGGCGACGAGGTGCAGGTGCACCTGCCGATGTTTGTGCAGGTGGTGCGTGCCAACCCGCGCGTGGAAGAAGACCGTGCCAGCGGCGTGCTGATGCGCGGACCGGTGGTGTACTGCGTGGAGCAGGTGGACGTGCCCGACGGCAACCTGATGGAGCTGTACCTGCCTGCCGATACGGGTGGGCTGGAGGCGCAGTACGACAGCTCTCTGTTGAAGGGGGTTGTGGCGATTACCGGCAGTGCCCTGCTGGATACCGTTGCGCGTGAGGAGCAGCCGCTGTACGTGCCCATGCACCGCTACGAGCCACCCCGATGGCGCGAAGTGCAGGTGCGCTGGGTACCCTACTACGCCTGGGCGAACCGGGGCGCCAGTGCGATGAAAGTGTGGCTGCCGCTGGCGTTGCAGCCATAAGAGACAGGGGACGGGGGCTACTGCCCCCGCCCTCCTACCCACCATGAGGGAGCACAGTTAACCAAGCAGTTGAGACACCACCAGTGTTGTGGGAACCCCGACCAGTACACCAAGTACGCCTGGCACTACAAATACCAGCAACAGCAGAAGGATGGGACCGAATCGGAACATGGTGAGCTCGTAGCGGTAAGCCGTCTCGGCTGGAAGCAGCCCCGACAGAATCTTGGAGCCATCCAGCGGGGCAATGGGTATCAGGTTGAAGAACATCAGTCCGATGTTCATATACACCATGAAAATCAGGAACTCTATCAGGCTCGGCGTCATTTGAGGTGCAAACGTGCGTGTCGCTACAGCCAGCACCAGCGCGAACAGCAGGTTGGAGAGCGGTCCCGCCGCTGCCACCAGCATCATATCCCGGCGGGGGTGACGGAAGTTCGCCGGGTTCACCTGTACCGCCTTGCCCCAGCCGATGCCGCGCGCGCCTGTAACCACCATCAGTATCACCATCAGCGTGCCAAGCGGGTCCAGGTGGTCAATGGGGTTCAGCGAAATCCTGCCCTGTCGCCTGGGGGTGGGGTCACCCAGCCGGTCGGCGGTGATGGCGTGCGCGAACTCGTGCACGGTAATGCATAGCACGAACGCCAGTATTTGCATGAAGACAAAGTTCCAGTCCATCGGTCCCATAAAATAGCCGTATCCTCCTGCGGCGGTGTGTCAACGATTCTGAATACGCACACCAGCCTCTGCAAGTTTCGGTCATATCCAGGCGTATTTAACCTAACCCCCAGCCCCTTCCCTGCAAGGGAAGGGGAGCCTCGCCTCTCCCCGCGTCGGGGAGAGGTCGGGAGAGAGGTTCATTCGCTCCCCAGATTGTGAGTACGTCTTACCCAACGGGCGAGGGCTGTTCGGTGCGTAATCGCTCCGGCACACGGTCGTGCGCCAGGAGGTCATCCAGCGTCTCGCGCTCCACGATAATCTCAGCGCGCCCCTCGTTCACCAGCACCATCGCCGGGCGAGGGAAGCGGTTGTAGTTACTGCTCATGGCGTAGTTGTACGCGCCGGTGGAGGGCACTGCCAGGATGTCGCCCGGTTCTGGATAAGCAATGGCGACGTTGCGAATCAGGATGTCGGTCTCGCAGTGCTTGCCGGCGATGGTGACCACCGTGTTCGCTGGCTGGTTTGCCTTGTTCGCGATCATCGCGGTGTACACGGCATCGTAGAGCTGCGGGCGCGGATTGTCCGACATCCCGCCATCTACCGCCACGTAGGTGCGCGTGCCTGGCGGCTGGTGAATCGGCACCTGCTTGATGGCGCCGACGGTGTACAGCGTTACCCCCGCTTCCCCAACCAGCGACCGCCCCGGCTCCTGCAACAGCGTGGGATAGGGCAGGTTGCGCCTCTCCAGCTGTTCCACCAATACGCTCACGATTCGCTCGGCGTATTGGTCAAAAGTAGGTGGCTGATGGCTTTCGATGTAGCGGATGCCCAGCCCGCCACCGATGTTCAGTTCTTCCACCGTGTACCCCGCCTGTTTGCGCAGGGTGTGCATGAAGTCCACCATAATCTTGGTGGCGCGTTCCTGCGCTTCCGTGTCCAGCAGTTGCGAGCCGACATGGCAGTGGATGCCCTTCAGCACCAGGTGGGGCGATGCCAGCGCACGACGCACCCCCTCCAGGGCGTAGCCGTTGCGGATGTTCAAACCGAACTTGGTATCTGCCTGTCCGGTGCGGATGAAGCGGTGCGTGTGTGGGTCAATGCCGGGGGTCACCCGGATCAGGATGTTCACCTGCTTGCCCGCCTCTGCGGCGACGCGCTCCAGCATCTCCAGTTCCAGCAGGTTATCCACCACCACGCGCCCAACGTCGTGCTGGACAGCCATCTGCAGTTCAAAAAGCGATTTATTGTTGCCGTGAAATACCAGCTTGTGGGGCGGGAAGCCCGCTTTCAGCGCGGTATACAGCTCGCCCGCGGAGGCGACATCCAGGTCGTAGCCCTCCTGCATCACGATGCGCGCCACCGCCATACACAGCAGGGCTTTGCCCGCATACGCAATCTCGTTTCGGGGATAACGTTTCTCGAAGGCGCGGCGATACTCGCGCATGTTCTGGCGGAATGTCGCTTCGTCGAGCACATAAAGCGGTGTGCCGAACTGCCTTGCCAGCTCCACCGCATCACAACCGCCGATTTCCAGATGTCCTCGCTCGTTAATCCGTTGGGTTCCTAACAGTAACATCCTCTCTTCTCACGTATTTCAGAATGTTTGAGGTCAATGCAAAGTATATCATCTATCGCGCCTTAAACTCAAGGGCATGTAAGCGTCCACCCCTATCTCCTTTCTCCCAGAGCGTTGGAAGAGGACCAGAAGATGAGGAATCTCACCACTCCATTTGACAGTTTGCCCACAAGTACGATATACGTAGAGTGGTTGATTTAACGGTATGCGGCGGTGCTTTGAAGGGAGGTGTCCAGCATGTCGATGCGGGCAGGCGTAGATATCGGCTCCGGCACGATGAAAGCGGTGATTCTCCTTCCCGACGGCTCTGTGCGCTCTTTCCCCGTTCGTCCTGTGCAGGCGCGTCCTCTTCTGCGGGCAAAAGAGCTATTCCACGAACTGCTGGAAAACGGTATTGAAGAGATCCCACTTGCGCTGACGGGTTCAGGTGGGGTTGCGGTGGCAAAAGCCATCGGCGCGACGGCAGTGGATGAACCCGTTGCCCTCACCGCCGCCGTCAACCGGTTCTACCCGCAGGTGCGCACCCTGATTGAGATGGGCAGAGAGTGTCAGAAGCTGCTGGTGTTTGAAAAAGATGAACGTTCGGGGCGATTGAACCTTTCCGATTGCGATATGGGTGACCGCTGTGCGGCGGGAGCCGGCGCGTTTCTGGAACACATGGCGGTGCGATTGAACTTCGGCAGTATTGAAGAGTTCGCGCAGGTCGCCCTGCGTACCGAAAAGCCCGCTTCCCTCTCCGGGCGGTGCAGTGTCTTCACTGAATCGGACATCGTGCACCTCTACCAGAAAGGCACTCCGCGCGAGCGCATCGCCGCTGGTATCCATCAGGCTATCTGTCGCAACTTCTGCAACCGCATCGCCCGCAGTAAAGAGATTCTGCCGGAGGTGGCGTTCATCGGAGGGGTGGCGGAGAACCCGGCAATGGTGCGCTTCCTCACACAGGAGCTGGGCATTGACCATCTGCTGGTGCCAGAACACCGGCGCGAAATCGGCGCGATGGGCGCGGCGCTGTGTGCCCGGCAGACCGTCAACCTGCGCGAAGCGATTGCACGGCTGGAAGAGCAGATTGCTCGCCCGGTGACCTACGCCAGCGCAGGGGCACTGCGCTTCGAGCGGTCGCAAATCCTGCAGGCTCCTTCTCAGGACGGTTTCCTGCGCGAGGTTCCCGTCGCCGCGCTGGGCGTGGACATCGGTTCGGTATCCACCAAAGCCGCGCTGGTGACCGAGCGCGACGGGCAGGTGGTGGTGCTGGCGAGCTACTACCGCCGTACCGATGGCGATCCCCTCTCCGCCGTGCGCGACACCATCTCCCAGATCCATCGGCAGATTCAGGAGAAGGGCTACCGCCTCGGCAAGGTGGTGGCGGCGACCACCGGCTCGGGGCGATACCTTACCGGCGATTTCATCGGCGCAGACCTCATCCGCAACGAAATCACCGCGCAGGCGAGCGGCACGCTGGCGTTCATCCGCGACGTGGACACCATCCTCGAAATCGGCGGGCAGGACTCCAAATACATCCGCCTCGACGGCGACGTGGTGGTGGACTACGAGATGAACAAGGCGTGCGCGGCGGGCTGTGGCGCGTTTTTGGAGAAGCAGGCGGCGAAGCTGGGCATCCCGATTGAGGAGTTCGGCGAGCGTGCGCTGAGGGCGATGGACCCGCCGCACATGGACTGGACGTGTACCGTCTTCACCGAAAGCGCAATGGTGTACTTCCAGCAGGTGGGCGTGCCGGTGGAGGAGCTGTGCGCGGCGGTCTGCCTGGCGGCGGTACATAACTACCTGAGCAAGAACGTGGGCGGCAGACCCATCGGCGAGCGGGTGGCGTTTCAGGGCGCAGTGGCGTTCAATAAAGGCATGGTGGCGGCGTTCGAGACGGTGCTGGGCAAGCGAATTATCGTGCCGCCCTATCCTCACCTCACAGGCGCAATCGGGGTGGCTCGCCTCGCACTGAAGGAGGCTCCGGCGGTGTCGCGCTTCCGCGGCTTCGAGCAGGTGGCGGAGGGGCGTTATCAGGTCGGCTCCTTTGAGTGTCACGGTTGTGCCAACGCCTGCGACGTGAACACCTTCCAGATACCCGGTGGGCGCAAGTTTTTCTACAACGACCGATGCGAGCGATTCGGCTCGGCAAACCGCACCCGCTCGGAACGCAAGCTGCCCGACCTGTTTGCCGAGCGCGAGGAGAAACTGCTGGAAACATACGACCGCAAACCGCCCGAAGGGGCACGGCGTATCGGCATCCCGCGCGTGGGCATGTTCTATGAGTACTATCCGCTGTACAAAGCCTTTTTCACCGAACTGGGCTTCGAGGTAGTGCCGTCCGATAAACCCAACCGTCATATCGTGCGCGATGGGCTGGTGACGGCGCACAGCGAGTTCTGCTTCCCCATCAAGGCGGCGCACGGGCATGTGCTGAACCTGCTGGAAAAGGGTGTGGACGTCCTGTTCGTGCCCGGCGTGATTTCCGCCGAACAGCCCGACCCGCATATCCGCAAGTCGCTCACCTGCCCCTACCTGCAGGCGCTGCCCGAACTGCTGGCGACCTACTGCCGTGTGTCCGACAAAGGCGTGCTCTACCTCGCGCCACGCATCCACTTCCAGCGCGGCAAACGACATCTCCAGCGCGTGTTTACGGAGGTAGCGAAACGGCTGGGCAGGAGCAGGCGTGAGGCTCTGCGTGCGTTGGACGTCGGACTGGACGCCCTGCAACGCTTCCGCCAGTGGCAGCGCGGGCGCGGGCAGGAGATTCTGCGCTCGCTCGCGGACGACGAGACCGCTTTTGTGGTGGTGGGCAGACCATATGTGCTGTACGACGAGACGGTCAACACCAACATCGGCAAGAAGATACGCGATATGGGCATCCTGCCCATCCCCCAGGACTTCCTGCCGATAAACGACGTGCATGTCTGCGACACGTGGAAGGCGGTCAATCCGCGCCAGATCCAGCGCAAGCTGGCGGTCGCTCGCATCGTGCGCGAAGACCCTCGTCTGCGGGCGGTGGTGCTGACTTACTTTGGCTGCGGACCCGACTCGTTCGCCAATCCTTTCTTCAAAGATGAGCTGAACGAGCCGTGCTGTGTCCTGCAGATTGACGAACACACCGCCGATGCAGGTATCATCACGCGGCTGGAGGCTTTCGCCGACACCGTGCGCGGACACCGACAGCCGACCCCTGCACCTGTCATTCGCGCCTCTGCCATCAGTCCGCAACGGGCACAGGGCAGGCGTGTGTGGGTTCCTTATGCCTCGGAGGGGGCGAAGGTGATAGCCGCTGCGCTGAGAGCCTGTGGCGTGGATGCGGAGCTGCTTCCGCCCTCGCCCGACCCTGCGCTCAAACGCGCCCGCACCGTCATTACCGAGGACGTGTGCCTGCCCGCGTTCATGACTACCGACGACATCCTTTACCGCGTCAGCCAGCCCGACTTTGACCCCGAACGCGAGGCGTTTTTCATGGGCAGTAGTGACGGACCGTGTCGCTTCGGCATGTACCACATCCTGCAGAAGCGCATCCTGGAGAAGATGGGCTTGCACACGGTGGATATGGTCACCCTCGGCACGGGCGATGAGGAGAACGGGCTGGGCACGCTGTTCGCGATGGTCGCCTGGGACACTCTGGTGACACACGACCTCCTGCAGAGGATGCTCCACCGCACGCGCCCGTACGCCCTTAACCCTGCGGACGCCGACGCCATCTATCGGAAATATCTGGATGCGCTTTGCGATATGCTTCCCGAACATCGGCGGCGCGTGCAGGAAGGTTGGAACGCCATCCGCTCTCTGTTGAGCACCAGACACCTGGAACCGTTGCAGGAGCTGCTGTCGCAGGCGCAGGAGGAGTTTCGGCAACTGCCCAAACGTCAGGAGCGTCGTCCGCTGATTGGCGTGGTGGGCGAGTTCTACGTGCGCATCCATGAGGGGGCGAATCAGGACGTGATACGGCGCATTGAAGCGCTGGGCGGCGAGGCATGGCTGGCGCCCGCCACCGAGTTCTTCGCCTATGCCAACTGCATCGGCATGATGAACGAGCGTAACCGCTGGCTGGATACCCTCCGACGCGAACATCTGGTGAACTTCCTCGTGGCTTGGATTAACCATCGCCTTGCCAAACGCGAGGAGCACACGCTGGCAGAGGTGGTGCACGAAACACTGGGCGACTATCCCGACATCAGCGCAGATGAGGTGATTCGGCTCGGCTCGCAGTTTGTGCATCCCGATTTCGGTGGCGAGGCGATATGCAGTCTGGGCAAGGCAGTGGACTTCGCACGGCGTGGACTGGCGGGCATTGTGGCGGTGCGCCCGTTCGGTTGCATGCCCGGCAACGTGGTGTCGGCGTTCACACGCGAACTGCGCCGCCGCTACGGCAACATCCCCATGCTGAATCTGGACTATGACGGCTTTGTGGACGCCAGCCGCGACATGAAGCTGGCGCACTTCATCTGGCAGGTAAAGGAACGCTGGAGGGGCAGTGAGCCGGAGACCTTCGCCCTGGTCTCCGCCGAGTCACGCCCATTCAGCGGGGTATCTCCTTTGGAGTGCTGAAGCTTGCTTCAGCGATCTACACCGGCGGCTATAACCTGCGGAGCAGGTTTTGCCAGGTGTAGCCTGCGACTTCCGGTCGCAAGGGCATAAAAAGGAAAGCATCCCTGCAACTGGAGGTTGCGGGCTGTGCTGAAGCATGGCTTCAGCACTCCATAAACCTGCTTCAGC
>FMJZ01002454.1_pt1 | contig 58350 bp, 55 predicted proteins | sample 1987881 | NCBI WGS metagenome assembly FMJZ01 (sample SAMEA4378227, study PRJEB15110) | soil metagenome | biome: soil; feature: Field; material: Soil | place: India | collected 2015-03-11 | depth 0 m
ATAAAAGAAGTTTTTGCGAAGCAAAAATTTGGGTGAGTGCTGTAAGGCACAAAACTTTTATGCTGTGTTAGGGGACGTATTACTTCTTTTTGCTCACTTCCCATTTTTCACTTCTTCAGAGTTTTCTACAGAGATTATATCCCCTTCAATCAAAGATGCTTCTGCAATCCCCTTTTGTTTTCTCAAATCCTCAATTTCCCTAAGAGGGCGCTCAAGTTGCTTACGGCGCGTTGTAGTTAAAGTAAGAAATTCATTTTGGGCTTCTTCAATCTTTTTCCCCATTTTCTCAAGCGATTTCAGGAATGCACTCCATTGCTTGTTAAATGCGCCAAGCAAAGATAATATTTGGGCGGCTGTTTTTTCCAAATTGAAGTTATCTACTGCCTGTCTAATTACAGCAAGTACTGCATACAGCGTAATGGGTGAACAAAGTATAACTTTGTTCTTTAGTGCTTCGTCCAATAGAGATCTGTCATTTTCGATAATGAAAGCATAAACTTGCTCATTCGGAATGAAAACTATCACATAGTCTACTGTATTCTCTTCAGGGTTTATGTAATCTCTAGTCGTTACTTCCATAATTCTTTTTCTGGCATCTTTTAAGAATTGAGTTTTGTACATCTCCTTTTGGGATTCTTCTCCTGCTTCAAGATAACGCAAATAATTATCCAAAGGAAATTTAACATCCATGTTCACTTTAAGATTTTGGGGCAACAGAAACGTGTAATCTGGGCGTGTCGTTTCTAAGGTTTTCTGTTTTTGATAATTAATGCCTTCAATGAAACCGGCTAATCTTAATACATCTTCAGCCATTCTTTCTCCCCATTGACCACGCACTCTTGTACTCGCCAACGCTGTATATAATTTATTGGCGGTTTCCTGAAGCTTTCCGGTTTGTTCGGCAGTTAATTTCAATTGATTGGCAAGTTCACCAAATTTCCTTTCTCTATCCTTCTCAAATTGAGTTACAAGATCCTGAACTTTCTGCAAATCTACTTTCATCGCTTCAAGTGTCTGGTCAATCAGTTTTTTCTTTCCTTCAAGTTCTTTCTCTCCAATTTGCATTTGTTTTGAAAGCGTTTCACCAGCAAGTTTTAGGAATTCCTCGCTATTCTTTGACAGGGCCACTAAGGAAAGTGAACCAAAAGATTCTTTGATTCTGTTAATAAGAATTTCTAGGTCTTGGATTTTTTGAGATTCCACTTGTGAAATTAGTTCTTGCGCGATTGCCTGTGCTTCTCGTCGGCGCAACCAATTGATGATTAAGACGATGGCCGCTCCAAAGATTACACCGATGATGAAAACCACCAAGTGTTCCATACTAACCCTCCGTTAGGATTTTCTTTAGTAATATTTCATATAAAGTTTCAGGTGTTTGCGAAGTTCCGCCAAAGGCAGAATTTGGGCGAACGAAGCGAACCGCATAGCCCGTGTTATCGGAAGTCGCCATTTTATAAAATCGGTCATATTTTCAGTCTTCTTTCTTTGGCCCATTCCTTGAATAGTTTTTCTTCATTAGGAGTTACTGATTTTGGTGTTCTCTCAATTACTTCAACTATATCATCTTTAGTAATCCGAGCTGCACCACTTTCCCTTCTACTAAATGCTTTAAACGCAGATTCTTCGAAAATATACTCAATATCTGCGCCAGAATATCCTTCTAATTTTTCCGCAATTTCTTCAATATCACTGTCCTCTATTTGATGTGCTCTATTACGCAATTGTAATTTTATAATGTCTTTTCTTGCGTTTTTATCAGGTAATCCAATATAAAAAAACCTATCAAATCTCCCAGGGCGCAGAAATGCAGTGTCGATCATTTGAGGTTTATTAGTAGCCGCAATAACAACGATTGGTTTTGTTTTTTGCTTAAATATCCTACTTAATTGGGCTAAAAGCACTGGAGTAATTCTCTGCATAACTGAAGAGGTCTGGTCCTCACGTTTACACAAAATCCATTCAGCCTCATCAAGAAATACCACTGCTCTGGGTTCCTTATCCAAAGCTGCAAAAATATTTTCTAATTTTCTTTCTGCTTCACCGGGAAAACCTACAATGACAGATGGACTAATATCTATAAACTTAGCTTGAATACTTTTGGCAATAGACATAGCAATAAGTGTCTTTCCTGTACCAGGAGGCCCGAATAATAACATTCCGCCACCTATGCGAAGTCGTAAAGAATATGCTGTCTCCTCATCTTCAAAAGGCGCTATAATTCTCTGATAAACGAAATCTTTTACATCATTTAAACCTGCAACATCTTCCAATGCAGTCTCTGGGAATATACCTACCTCTTCGGGTTGGAGGGCAGCCGCTCTTTGAAGTTCTGAAGTATCAAACAGAGACAAAACTTTTTCAGTAATTTCTGGCCCGTATGTATATTTAGAAGGAATCTTATATGGGTAAGGATTTCTTTTAATTTCTTTTAATTCTATAATTTTCTCTAACTTATCTGTAGCCTTTTTAATCCTTTGTAATTCACCAAGTAATTTCACCTTCACTTGAGCGGGGAATTCACCACCCCACGCATTTGGATCAATATTAAGCTTTGCTTCACCTTCTGCTGCAAAAATACCAAGAAGTTGATCTTTAGAGACGTTCAGTAAAAAACCAATATCTCCTTTCTTTATTGACTTCAAATGAGGTAGATGCCATTGTTTATCACCAAATAAACCTTTTTCAAGGCATTCATTTTCTGTGCGATCCGTACATAGCATAAAAAAGCAAGGAGTAATATTTTTCATATTTTCACCTCATCGAGCAATTTCGCCTAACTTTTTCGTATCTGCAATTATTTTGTATATCCGTCCAATTTGGGAGTATAGACCCAATGCGGATATGCCAATTCTGGGAAAAAAACCTAAAACACCCTTTCTACGAACAAACTTCGTCATTCATTAGCTCCTTCTTTAAGGTTTAGACTGACCAAAGGACTTTACTGCTTACATGAGTATATATTTCTGTTGTCTTTGAGCTTTTATGACCTAGCAATTCCTGGATATATCGCAAGTCTGTTCCAGCTTCAAGCAAGTGGGCTTCAAAACTATGCCTCAAACAGTGAACTGTAACATTTTTCCTAATGCTTGCTTTTTCTCTTGCATGCTCAAATATTGCCTGAACTGTCCTTGTTGAAATATATCTTCCAACTCTCGCACCTTCAAAAAGCCATTTACGTGGTTTGTATTTCTTCCAGTACTGCGGTAGAATTTTTAGCACACTCTCAGAAAGTATCGTATATCTATCTTTTCTGCCTTTTGAACCTTTAATATGTATCAACATTCTTTTACTATCAATATCTTCGGGCATCAAATTTACCAGCTCTCCGACTCTTAATCCAGCAGAGTATAATAACATTAAAATTACCTTGTGCTTAATATTATCTACTGAATCAAGGATTTTTCAATTTCCTCCTTGCTTAAAACAACAGGAAGTTTTTTATCCTTCTTTGGTCTTTTGACTTCATAAACAAATTTCTTTCTCAGCATCATTCCATAATAGAACTTCAGAGCATTGATTGCTTGATTAAGTGTGGACGTCGCAGATTGTTTTTCTTCTGCGAGGTAAAGAAGATAATCTTTAATGTCAGAATCGTTAATATAATATCGGAAGGGAGTTTGCCTGTAAAATTCAGAAAATCTCTATTTATATAAGTGTATTTTATTGAAAGAAGTTCTCTATGGAGGTCTTCAAATTGTATGGCAGGGTGTATATAGATTTTTTCGCCTTCAAAGATTTTTAAAATCCTTTCTAAGGTTCCGTTGGTATTTAGAAATGACCAGTATTTACCATCAGGGTACCAGCGATGTCCCTTTATAGTCTTTATCTTCTCCACAAATTGAGAATTATTATGGAAAAGAAACCATTAAATTTTTCTCTTTGTCTTTTAGGATTTTAATTTTCAAATCAATAATTTTTTTTATATTCCAGATTGTTTTTCATTTTAGATGTTCAAGAAAATTGAAAAGTTTTTTTTAAAATGATTGTTTATTGTGAAAAAAATTAATCACTATTTTTCATAATTTTCATTTGAATAAAAAAATATTTTTTATGAAACATTCAAATATAATTCTTGCGGAACAAGATGAATATATAACTACAAATCATTATCGCAGAAAAATATTTCCATCCTTATATTTTTATTTCCGTCATTTACTTCGTATAGTTTATTATTGTAATCGCCAGGCTGTGAAAGGAATTTATGATGATAAATGGATTTATTCTTCACTAGATATAATGAGGGGTCTTGAAAAAACTGGAATCAAATTTCATATAACAGGAATGAACAATCTTAAGAAAGTTGATGGACCTGTAATTTTTATTTCAAATCATATGAGTGTTTTAGAAACTTTTATCTTTCCAGTGATTATTCATCCAATTAAAAGAATTGTGTATGTAATGAAGGAAGAGCTTGTGCGATTTCCATTATTTGGACCTGTATCTGCAGCACGAGACCCAATACTTGTTTCAAGAAAAAATCCAAGGGAAGATTTAATCGCTGTGTTAAATCAAGGCAGTCAAAAAATTGCAAATGGTAAATCAATTATAATTTTTCCACAAAGAACAAGGTCGCTTTATTTAAATCCTTCTGGATTTAATACCTTAGGAATAAAATTAGCAAAACGAAATAATGTCCCGATAATTCCAATAATATTTAGTAACTTTTTCATTTTTATTATCATTAAAAATTTATCTCTTCCTGTTAATAATATAAGCACGCTCACATTTTTCAAATCCAATTTTGGGATAGTAATCCATAGCTTCGGGAGCAGATATTAATATTAAAGCTACTTCTTCGCCTATTATGTTTCTTAATAATTCTATTAAATGTTTTCCTATTCCTGCTTTTTGATAATCTTTATCAACTGCTAAATCTGATAAATAACAACAATATGAATAATCTGTTAAAGCTCTTGCGATACCGACTAATTTTTTATTATCCCAAGCAGTAATAATTATATCTGCATTATCTATCATTTTTTTGATTCTATTCAAATCGTTATATGGTCTTCTAATTCCTGAATTCCGAAATACATTTGCAACATCTTCAGGAGAAATTTCTTTCACAAAAGAATATTCAATTCTCAAGTTTACCTCCTTAATTCAATTTGATTTGTTTTTGTAATTTTGCTCTGTTATTAACCAAAAATAATGCTATCTGCCATCAAATTACCATGTCGATTGTGTTTTTCTTTACCGATAAAACATCCTTGTTCACCAAAGGTTGCTGCTCCCACATAAGGTGCATCTTTTAAAGAATAGTTGTATTGTTTGATGACTTGTTCGATATCATTCATTATGGCACCAACGCAACCACCACAATAAATGTTTATAGCACCTTTAATTCTTTCTGGTTTTCTAAAACCTAATGCTCGGTCGATTACTTGTTTTGCACGATAAATCAAGGCATTTTTATGTCCAGTCATTAGGAAAATTTCATCTCCTTCTTTGAATTCGGTAAACATGGATAATGCTTTGTTTTCTTTAATCACCATATGTGGATGTGATAATAAATACATTTTAACACCAAAGATTTCGTCAATATATCTTCCGATAGGATGCATTGTAGTAGGTCCTAAAATTACACCACCAGTATCTAAATAGGATTGAATGGCACCACCACTCCATTTATTATAGACTTCTGCAGCGGGTTTATGATCAATTTCGTAGATAATTCTACCTTCTGCTTTTGTAACAATACCCTTTTTATCGGTTGGTAAGTAGCCACCTAGAAATGCACCATATATTGCATTAGATTTAAACCCTACTAATAGAAAGCCTTCTTGTACGAATTCATTGTTTTTAAACACAAACCATTTTCCACTTATATCATTATCTGCTGCACTTCCACCATAGATGGGGATTTGACTTTTAATTATTTCTTCTATTCCTTCGATAATGATTTCTTCGTATCCTGGGGTAGCATGTAGCAACAAAACATTAGGTTGACCTAATTGTTGAATAATTTCGTGGATAGCTTCTTTTCCTTTCTCTTTCGCATTATCTGCTGTTGTTTTTTTGATTACTGCATAAGATTGAATATTATCATCTTCGTAAGATGCTAAAAAATGAGTTCCTTTAAGAAAACCTTTGGGTGTAAACACACCTTGAAAAGAACTACATCCAAAAACAGAAATGTTGATTTTTTCTATGATATTTTTTATAATTACCTTCTATGGTTGTATAACATACTGCCCACCTTGCATTTTGTAAATCTTGAATTTGATTTTCGCTGATATATTTCATAGAATTTATGATAAATTTTATAATTAAGTTGTCAATTCTTTTATATTTTAATAAAAGTTTATTTGAGGTAATTTGATTAATTCTTCGATAGCTTCTTCGATTTCTTTGTTCCTCATATCTAAAATATAATTGGCATGTTTTTCGTATATAGGTAATCTTTTTTTTAGAATATCAACGTAATTTTTCTGAGAATTTAAATCAGGTCTTTGGGAATTTTTTAAATCTTTATTTAGCAACCATTCTAAATCTCGTAATACATAAATAACAAAGGTATTATTTTTTAGTAGTTGAATTTTTCTTTGGCTTTCGATTTCTTCTTTTGTAATAGGATCTATGTCGAATAGAATTCCTCCTCCACAGTCAATGATAATATTATCCATTTTGTGTAATTTTTTTAATAATTCATATTCACGATTTCGAAAAGATTCCCAACCTTCTTGTTCTACAATTTCTTTAACAGTTCTTCCACCTGCTTCGTAACATACGAGTTGATCCGTACTTAACAAAAGTTTTTCTGTTTTCTTGGATAACTTACGAGAAATTTTTGATTTTCCAGCACCTCTTGGTCCAATCAACGCGATTTTCATAATTCTGTTAAATCCTTGATTTGTTCTAAAAATTCTGGAATAGATTCGTAGTAAAGCGAAAGTTTCTCGTTGGTTAAATTCAATTTTTTTAACGCAAAATCACTTAAAGATTCATTCATTCCCATAATATCAATTCCAATACCAGCTGAAACAACTATCCAATTGGATATATGCACAATAGATGTTAGAGTAGAATTGATTTTGGATTTTTCTGGTTCATATATATGTAATACAGCATCGACTAATTCGTCTGGAAAATTCCACCGCTTTAACAAGAATGCACCAATTTCTGGATGAGAATATCCAACAAATTTTTTTTCCAAACTAATAAAACTAATCTCTGGGTTTTTTTGATATTCTAATTGTACCATATACAATGCTTTTTTAAAAGTACTTGCTAATACAATTTTCCCACAATCGTGCATTAGACCTGTTGTAAATGCAACATCTTTGGGTAAATTGTTTAATTTTAAATTTTCTGTTATCTGCATAGAAAGATAAGCAACCATCAAGGAATGTTCCCACATTTCTTTACTTTCTAATTTATAACCTTCTACGGGTTGTTTTAAGATACCTCTTGCCGCAGCGACTAAGACAATTTCTTTTAATGTATTGAGTCCCAATATTTTTATTGCTTCTTCTATGGAACGAATTTCTTTTGTTGGATGATAATAAGCTGAGTTTGATAAACGAATAATATCTGATGTTAATCCAGGATCTTTTATAATTTCTTTAGAGATTTCTTTAAATTCTACCTCTGGATTACGTATCATCTTTAAGACTTTATGAACTACTTCTGGGAATGAAGGTAATCGATCTATGTTCTTTAATTTTTCTTGTAATTCTTCTTTAAGAGATAATGACATTTATGCCTCCTATGTTTTGTATATATATTTTTCTGTTGCCCCTGATCTTAAAAGAACTCTACCATCTTCTAAGAAAAACGTAATGGTTCTTCCATTATGTCCACCTACATCTTCGAAGAGAATAGGGATTTGATGTTTATTTAATGTTTCGCGTGCAGCTTGTACATTTTTTTCGCCAATATTTTGGAATACGTTGTTGGAATTATTCTGAAACATACTTGCACCACCAAAAATTTTTGCAGTTAAATTTTTTTTATCTATGCCCATTTTTTCTAATTCTTTGATTAATTCTTCTATGGCAGTTTTTGCATATTTTCCTCTGTTGACGATTTTACCAGGAGGGGGCTTATCTAGAAGAGCGTGACATAATCCACCAATTTTTTTTGTTTTATCGTATAATATGATTCCTACACAAGACCCTAGTGTAGTTCTTAATTTAGCAGGGGATTTTGCAATCTTCCATTCCGATACACCTACATGAATAACTGTATCTTCTATTGTATTCATAAAAACCTTAATTTACAGGATAAATTATTTTTACTTGATTTCAATCTTTTTTTTATTTTTGTGTAAAATAATTCTTTTAACTTGGAGGAAATGTGAATAAAATTTATCATTTAGATATAAAAGGTCCTTATGAGATTTTATCAATCTACGATAATAATGAATTAATAGCAGAAGTTCTTTTATTAGGTACTGCACATGTATCTAAGGAATCCGTAGAAGATGTAGAAAATGCAATAAATCAATATAAACCTCATATTGTTTGTGTAGAGTTATGTGAGCCAAGACATGAATCATTATTAGACTCAGAGAAGTGGAAAAATCTCGATATTACAAAAGTAATTAAAGAAAAAAAAATAGCATTGTTAGCGAGTAATTTGATTTTATCTTCGTTCCAAAAAAAGATAGGTTTAATGACTGGTACAAAACCCGGCGAGGAAATGTTGAAAGCATCGCAATTAGCGAGAGAAAATTCTTTACGTTTAATTTTAATCGATAGAGAGATTCGAATCACCTTATTAAGAGCATGGAGAAACATAAGTTTTTGGAATAAGTTATGGTTGATGAATTATTTATTTGTTAGTTTACTTTTTGCAGAAGATATTAGTAAAGAGCAAATTGAACAATTAAAACAAAAAGATGCATTAGAAGACCTTTTCGAGAACTTACCCAAAAAATATGAATTTATAAAACAGATCATTCTAACAGAAAGAGATCAATACATGGCAGAAAATATTCGTCGCGTTATTTATAACATTCAACCGTACAAAGAATATAAATATAATTCAGAAAATTCCAACGAAAATAACACAAACTTAAAAAAAATATTAGCAGTAGTAGGTGCGGGACATTTAAAAGGAATACGCGAATATTTAATGCAAAATCAACCTTTTGATCTAGAGAGATTGACTTATGTTCCCGAACAATCTCCTATAAGAACAATTTTAACATGGATCTTTTTAACGCTTATAATTGCTGTTTTTACCTATTTGTTTATGATAGAAGGAAAATCTGCAAAAGAGCTTGTTCTTGTTTGGGCTATAAGCAGGAGCGTTGGTGCTGGATTAGGTGCTGTTTTAGCATTAGCTCATCCATTAACAATATTGGTTACGATTGTAATGGCTCCTTTTTCTGTATTTATTCCAGGAACTCGATTGTGGATGTATGCTGCGCTAACAGAGGTTTGGTTCAATAAACCGCGTGTAGAAGATTTCGAAAGAATAGCAGAAGATACAATGGATTTAAAAAATACTCTTAAAGCTTTATACAAAAACCGCGTTTTAAAACTCTTTTGGATTATAAGTTTGGTTTCGACTGGGCTAACAATAGGAAATTTAGCATTTTTACAAAAATTTATAGCAAAATTAATAGATTTATTTTTGTAAATTTATTATATTTTTAAAATTATGATTTTCTATCACTTTTGATATTAACATTGGTTCTGGCGAATCATTTTTTAAACTTAAATTTTCAGTAATTTTAACAGGGACATCAAAGATGAATTTGCCCTGTAATGTTAGTTCACTACACTCTAACAAAGAAGGTATTTTTACAAAATATTTCTCGAAATCAGAAATTAGATCATACTCTTTACTTAATTTTACAACTGGTTCTTCTTTTAGTTTTGGGTTTGGTATAAGAGCAAACTTTTCGTTTAAAATGTAAGCATCACTTCTACGTACTAACAAATCATTACATTTTTTTACAGGTGCAAAACGTGTTCTTGGTACGCGAATTACTTTGGTTTTTTTAAATTTACCAATTGCTGCACCCATTGCACTTTCTAACTGAAAAACCGGTACACCATCTACTACTTTTGGGTTTACAATTAAAGGTAGGTTTAATGATTCAGTTTCTAGCAGTGTATTAAGCGACTTTAAGTTTACCCATAAATTATTGATGTTAAAATCTTTAAATTTTGTTGTATCTTCGAAGTCCGATTTGTTTTCTGGTGGTACCTGTGCAGTTTCTAACAATTCAATACGACTAGTAATTTTATGTCTAAATAGTATACCCCCTTTGATATCTGCGGGTGTTTTTAGTGTTACCTCGCTGATAAATTCCAATTGATTTTCTATCATGTAAGCTAATATAGATGGTTCGAAGATTGCACCTAGATTATCTCCATTGGAAATAAAAGCATATTCTATTCCTTGATCAATTAACTGGTTTAATATTCCCGAAATCTTTAAAGATAAAAAAATATCCCCATGTCCTGGTGGACACCAATGCTTCGCTTCGCTTCCATCTCCTATGGGTAAAAGTGTTTCTTGAGAAATTCGTGGAACTTTGTTTTGTATAAATTCTACCGGTATTTTGTTTTTTTCGTTTATGTCTCTTACACCAGGATAATTCATCGTATCGTAAGTTGTATTAAAAGAATTCATAAAAATTAAAGGAACATCTACATGGGTTTGATTTCTTAAATATTGAATTTGTTTAAGAATTATGTCTAGAAAGGTCATTCCATCTTTTACTGTTAAGAGAGTTTTTGCTTTATCAAGCCCCATCGATGTACCTAAACCACCATTTAGTTTTATAATAACAATTTTTTGTGCAATTTCTTTCGTTATTTTGGAATGATAATCTAATTGAAAGGGTAGTTTTTCTAAATCAATTATATCATCTTTGTATAATTCCGATACATATCGAAAGTCGATGAGACCAGTTTCTCCATGATAAACTTTTTTAACTTTTTCGATAAAATCATTTATGATTAATTCGTGCAAGTTATGTTTATGCATCAAATCTTGAATTCGATCTATAATTTCGTTTAAATTTAAAGATAAGTACTTCGACATTGCTATTCCCCTGCTAATATTATTTTTTTTATGTTAGATTTTTTTTCAAGTATAAAATAATGTAAATTTATATAAACTTTTATAAATATTGACAATAATCTAACTATTTTAAGAATGAATTTATTATGGAAAATAATATCAATGAAGATATCTATGATAATGTTTTAAACGAATCTATAAAATATAAAACAGAAAAAGATGTTTTAAAAATATTAATAGCTGATCCTGATATAAATTTTATAAAAAAATTAGAAAAAAATTTAATTTACTGGTTTAAGGAATATATTAATACTTTTAAGACAAATAGAATGGATCAAATAAAAAAGATTATTCAAGAAAAACATATAGATGTATTGATTACAGAAGTAGAATGGGATATAGAACCTTCTGAATTTGTGGAATTTTTAACTAATGATCCTTTACTTTCCGAAGTCTTAATCATTGTAATTAGTAATTATGACGAAGCAATGTTTGATAACTATTTGTATAAAATGGGCATATTAGAATATTTTCCGAAAAAAAACCTAGATATATTTAAGTTAGAAAATAAACTCAGGAATCTTTTAAGATTACAATTCCATAATAAAATATTGTATAATCATATAGATCAATCAATAAAAAAATTACAGATCACAAAGGGTATAACAGAAGAACAAATTCAAGATTTAAAAGAAATGGTTCGTATAATGAAAGAAGAATTAGAAAGAGAATACCAAAATAAAATTCGCCTAGAAGAAGAAAAGAAGAAGATACAAAATATTTTTGGTTTATACGTAGATCCAAACATCATCAATGGAGTAATCTCTGGAGAAATCCCTCTTGAGCAAAAAGGAAGCGAAAAAGAAATCAGTGTTCTTTTTGCTGATATTCGAGGATATACATCATTAGCAGAAAAGATGAAGCCCACTGATGTTGTATCTTTCTTAAACGAATATTTTACTGCAATGACAGAAGTACTCTTAGGCTATAATGCACTTATCGATAAATATATTGGAGATGCAATCATGGCAATATTTGGTGCACCTTTACCAGATATAAATCATAGAGATAATGCAATTCAAGCTGCTATGGAAATGCAAAACGTTTTTGATTTATGGAATCAAACTTGGCAAAAGAATTATGGTATTAATGCAAAGATGGGAATTGGTATTGCATCTGGATATGCTACATTAGGAAATTTTGGTTCTTTCCAAAAGCTATCATATACTGCAATTGGTGATACTGTTAATATTGCATCGCGTTTAGAATCGATTGCTGGTCCAGACGAGGTAATTGCAAACGAAGATTTAGTAAAAAACCTAACACCAGAAGTAAAAGAAAAATATACTTTTATAGAAATTCCATCTGTGGAATTAAAAGGAAAATCAGAAAGGATTAAAGCATATAAAGTTTTGAATAAATAAAATTACATATACCAAACAGATTTATACAATTCGTGATCTTTAATATAGTTTTGTATTTCTGATACATTTAGACTATTTAAATCATATTTTAGTGCTTCTTGGCATTCTAATAATTCGTTTTGATGTTGTTCAGTATATAAACCAAAACCTGCTTTTCGAACCAAAATGTCTGTTGCAGTAAGAATAATTCCTAAGGCACTTTTTTTCTCTATGGGTAAATGTCTATCTGCGATTATCTTACAAACAAATTCTGGCAATTTCCATAGTCTGGATGCAGCATAACCAATACTTGGATGATCTACTTGAAATTTTTCTATTTCGATTAGTCGAATATCTCTTTTGGTTTCTATAAATTCTCGAAGGACTTCAACATATTTTTTTCTATCAATCATGTTTAGAATCACTTTTCCAATATCTTGTAAAAGCCCTCCAATTATTCCTTTATCAGCTTCTTGTTTTCCCAAAAATTGTTCAACAAGTTTTGAACCATATATAGCCGAAGCAATAGAGTGTTGCCATACTTCTTCGCGGAACTTTCGATAATTTCCATGAGCAAAAATCGAATCGTTCATTGCAACAACAATCATAGAACGTATTAATCGAAATCCTAATCGTGCAATTGCATTTTGTAGAGAGGTAATTTCTATTCCTCTATTATAAAAAGGAGAGTTAGCAATTTTAATGATTCTTGCAACCAAAATTTGATCTGTTTGTACCAGATTACTTAGTTCTTTAAAAGATAATTCATTATCATCAGGTAATGCCATTACTTGTATCAACACCGGAGGAATAATGTTTAAATCTTTTATCTGGTTTAGGTATTCGGCAATTTTTTCTTTTGAGATATTGTATTGATTTGGTTCCATCTTTACTATATCCATACAATTTATTAATAAAATATTATCAATATTTTTTTTATAGATTTTAATTTACGAGAAAACATATTTTATATGCTTTGAAATTATGAATCGGATTGTTATTATTTTATTGTTAATGAGTTTTTGTAAAATCGAAAATATCAAAAATATGATTCTACACGGTCAATGTATAAAGAAAGACCCTAACATAGATTATAGTAAAATGTCTTGTATTCCAGCTGGAAATTTTATCATGGGGTTTAATGGTTATACTATGGAAGAAGATACTGGAAAAAAAATTCAAGATACCTATCCAGAACATATCGTATATTTAGATGCTTTTTGGATGGATCGATTCGAAGTAACTTATTCTGAATATCAAGAATGTGTTCAAAAAGGTTTTTGTAGTTTTGCTGCACCTAATTATATGGGATTTAATCATCCAAATCAACCTATGGTAGGGGTAAATTGGTTTCAGGCGAATGAATTTTGCAAGTGGAAAAATAAGCGACTTCCCACAGAAGCAGAATGGGAGAAAGCAGCACGAGGAGAAAAAGGAGAAATCTATCCTTGGGGAAACGATATTGCAACATGCGAAAAAGCAATTATCAAAGAAAATGGCATTGAAGGTTGTGGAAAAAAAACAACCTGGGATGTAGGAAGTAGACCAGCTTACCGTTATGGTTTGTATGATATTGCAGGTAATTCTTGGGAATGGATTAATGATTGGTATTCAGAAAATTACGAAAAGTGTGGAGATGCATGCTTAAAAAGCAATCCCAAAGGTCCATGCAATGGCGAGTTAAATTGTCCTGGTTATAACAAAAAGGTTTTACGCGGAGGTTCTTGGTGGTGGGAAGGAGAATTCGCTAACGGTTATAATAGAAGAGCTCATTTTCCTGATAATAAACCTTTTCATCACTTAGGTTTTCGATGTGCTGCTGATGGTAGTTAAACCTTTCTACTTTCTTTATAATAGTAATGCAAAATTTTTTCTATACCAACTCTGTGTATACGGTTCATTTCTCTGTGAAATTTAATTGCCCAATCGTATAAAATTCTCTTATCTCTGTTGCTTAGATGTTTAAGATGACCTTCGAATAAGTTTTCTAATCTTTTACGCGAATGTAGATGGATTTTCTCTTGAATTTCTTTTAATACTGGTGTCGAAATATAACGAATCCAATCCGTTTCTACTTTGTATAAGGATTCTTCTAATACGTTAAGAGCTAATTTTCCTGCTTCTTCTCTGCGTTTTTTATTTCTTTCGAGTTGTTCTTTAATAGTTTGTAGGTTTATTACTTCTACATTTTCTATTTCTTTTACAGATTCTTCTACATCACTTGGCATTGCTAAATCTACGATTACAAGTTTATTTTTATTCAACGATTCAACAAAATCCTTTTTTAGAATTGGTTCAGTAGAAGAAGTAGCAGTTATGATAGAACAAACCTTTTTAGGATAATGATTTTCGAAATAATCTTTGTCAAAAAACTCGCTTAAAGATAAAGCTATAACATTTAATTGGTTCGCATCGTTAAGAATCTTTTCTTTTGTCCGGTTTACCCAAAGAACATCATTTCCTCCCCATTTTTTTATGTATTCAACACATGCCTTACTGATGGGTCCAGAACCAATTACAACAAAATATTCATCATGAGATGCAAATCCGCCCAATTGTTGTTCCAAATTTCGCACACCCAAAGAAGATATCGATAGAGGAATATTAGATGGAATGTATTTTCGTATTTCTTTACATTCTCTAAATATGGATTGGAACAATTGATTTAAAGAAGAATCGATTACATTTTCTTCTATACTTTTTTTTAAAGCTTCTTTAACTTGATATCGAATTTCTGTTTCGCCAAGCACCATAGATTCTAGTCCCGAACATAATTTTAAAAGATGAGTTATAACTGGCCTTCCAGTAATATGTTCTGGATGAATTGCTATGCTTGGAAGTTTTCCTAACATGTATTCGTAAAAACGCAAATGCTCTACGGAGTTATGTATTTTATAGATAATTTCTACGCGATTACATGTGGATAAAAATACAAATCCATCGATTTTATAAGGTGATTTTGCAATAATTTCTTTTACTTTTTCGAAATCGAGAGATTCTTTCCATGGAGTAAGTAATTCTATATTATCCATCATTTCGTGGCTTACTTTAATTACACCTAAGCGATTCATACATTACTCCATCATCAAATTTATTTTAGATTTTATCATATTAAAATAAAAAATTGTCAAAAAATTGTCAAAAACTACAAAAATAGTTTAATTTGAGACTCAATATCATTTACAAATTTCCTCTAATTATTTGATAAATTTTATAATATCTTTATAAAATATTTGAGTATATTTTTCTGCACCAACTCGATTTAGATGTATCGTATCGTAGAAATAAAAAAGGTTTTTATCGTCATCTAACACAAAACGATGGTCGAGGATGATAATATTTGGATCAATTTTATGAATTGTTTCTACCCAAAATTGAGCTTTTTTTTCGTCTCTTGTTTTTTGCATAAAAATAGAATAAGGCGGAAGAATCGTAATGATTTTTAAACCATTTTTGAATGCTGTTTGGTATAAATGGTTCAAACGTATATAAAATAAATTTTCCCAAGTCAACCTTCCTGGGTCATCGTATGGATCGTAATTTGCCATTTTACAAGTATCTAATACTGCTGTTCGATGTGGTTCATCAGTAATTTGTTGATTATCTTTAAAATAAGGAATACCTTTGATTGCATTGTTTATACATTCTTCTACGGTACTTCCATAATAACCAAGTGCATAATCGTTGTTGTTGATAAAGCTATAATCTTGTGAAAGTTGTTTTCTGGATCTTGATAAGGATTTAAACCTACCTAATGGGTTAAGAAAAAAATCCCTTAAATCTTTTTGGTAAGTTAAAATTTTTATGTAAAAGAATCGATAATCTTCGGGTTTTATGATGTATTCATATTCTTTTAGGATAAAAATGGTTTCGGAAATATCAAACTGAGCAAGCATAGAGCGGTTTGCTAATTCCAAATCATAACGTTGCTGCCAAGGAAAATCTAAATCTGCAAAATGAATCATATATTTTATATTATCACGTTCTCTTAATGTATAATTTAATAACATATTTTGAGTTACCAAAAAAGCACCTTGTGTTGCAATGCTCTGAAATACAACATTCACTTGATCTTTTTTCGAATAATCGTTTAAATCATTTAATAACAAACCTTGATAAGGAACAGATGTTCCAACCACTAATACATTTGGATCAATAGAACTGTTTTTTACGATAGATTTGATTCTGTTTATGTTAGCAGCATAGGATAGTGGTTTTAAAAAAGAATCATAAATTCCAGTTCTTAAAAAGATTTCTAGAAAAAAGATTAAACTTATTGGTATATAAAAAATCGGGTGAGTAAAAAATTTTAACAATTCTTTTGTACTACTTTTCATTAGAATTCTTTACTTTTTGAAATGACTTTATGGTCAATGAAATTCAATAATAATCAATGCTTTGATGAAAAATAATCTCAAAATAGAAAAAAAATTTTTGGATTTTTGTTTGTCTTAATATTTTTTTCTTGCAATTTTTATTACTTTGTATTACGATTAAATAGTTTTTTAATTTAAATATTAAAGACTACTAAAAATATAATTAAATTAAGGAGGTACTTTATGCCTTATGAACATAAGAAGCCAGATAAACCTGTAAAGGGTATTTCTCCTAAAATTACAAGAAAAAGCTTTTTGAAAATACTAGGTGTTGCAGGAACGGCAGCAGTAGTTAATTCTTTAAAAGGAAGTCAGCTATTTGCTTTTACAGAACCGTTTAAGCACGATAATCCTTTGAGTGGATATCCAAATCGAGATTGGGAAAAACATTATCGTGATTTATATAGTTATGATTCTACTTTTCACTTTTTGTGTGCACCTAATGATACTCATAACTGTTTATTAAAAGTTTATGTTAAAAATGGTGTAGCAGTGCGTATAGGTCCATCTTTTGGTTATGGCAAAGCTACGGATATCTACGGTAATAAGACAAGCCATCGTTGGGATCCTAGATGTTGTCAAAAAGGATTAAGTTTAATTCGTAGATTCTATGGTGATAGAAGAGTAAAAGAACCAATGATTCGTAAAGGATTTTTAGAATGGATTAGAGCAGACTTTCCAAGAGATCCCAATACAGGTAAACCACCCGAACAATATTTTAAAAGAGGACAAGATGATTGGGTAAAAATCAGTTGGGAGGAAGCGTTTGATTATACAGCAAAAGTATTAGAGAATATTGCAAAAACATACTCTGGAGAACAAGGGAAAAAATATCTATTGGCCCAAGGATATGATCCGGATATGGTCGATGCAATGAAATTGGCGGGAACTCAAACATTAAAATTTAGAGGTGGAATGGCAGCATTGGGAGCAACAAGAATTTTTGCTGAGTATCGATTTGCAAATTCATTAGCACTTTTAGATGCAAAAATTCGTGGTGTTGAACCTGATAAAGCACTAGGTGCAAGAGGATGGGATAATTATAGTTGGCATACAGATTTACCACCAGGTCATCCAATGGTTACAGGACAACAAACCCATGATTTCGATTTAGCGAATGCAGAATATGGAAAATTATTAGTTGTATGGGGAATGAACTGGTTAACGACAAAAATGCCTGATGCTCATTGGCTTACAGAAGCAAGATTAAAGGGCTCTAAGGTAGTGGTAATTTCTGCAGAATATAGTGCAACGATGAATAAAGCGGATTATGGATTAGTTGTACGACCTGGAACAACTCCTGCTTTAATTTTGGGATTTGCTTATTTATTCTTAAAAAATAAAACATATAGTGAAGAATTTATAAAAAGATATACAGATATGCCCTATTTGGTACGTTTAGATAATTTACAAATCTTACGAGCAAACGATATCGATCCAAAATATAAATTAGCTGAACTAAAAGAAAATATTGTTGTTCTAAAAGAAGGTGATAAACCTCCCAAACCAACCTTACAATTCGGTCCAATAGTATCAGAAAGTTTAAGAAAAGAATGGGGAGATTATGTAGTTTGGGATAAAGAATCAAAAAAACCTATAATTGTTACACGAGATCAATACGGAAAAAGATTTAATATAAACGCTGCATTAGAAGGTACTTTTACAGTTAAACTTGCTAATGGAAAAGAGATAAAAGTTCGACCTGTATTCGATTTATACAAAGAATATATAATGAATAATTTTGATCTTGATACTGTTTCCGAAATTACTTGGGCACCCAAAGAAGGAATTCAAGAAATATACAATGAATTAGTAAAAAATAAAGGTCAAACATTGTTTTTCTTTGGTATGGGACCAAATCAATTCTTTAACAATGATTTAAAAGATAGAACAGCATTTTTCTTAGCAGCATTAACAGAAAATATTGGTAAACCAGGTGGAAATATAGGAAGTTATGCAGGTAATTATCGCGGTGCATATTTTAGTGGTTTAGGAACATATATCTTTGAAGATCCATTTAATATCACATTAGAAGAGAACAAACCAGTAAAAATTAAACCATATTGGAAAGGTGAATCAGTTCATTATTTTAATCATGGAGATTCTTTACTTAGGATGGGTAAAGAAAGAATTACAGGAAAAACCCATATTCCGACTCCAACAAAATTTATTCATGTATCTAATAGTAACTCTTTAATTGGCAATATTAAAGGCCATTACGATTTAATCATGAATACCTTACCGAAAGTAGAATGTTTAGCTATCAACGAATGGTGGTGGACACCTTCCACAGAGTATGCTGATATAGTATTTGCAGTTGATAGTTGGGCAGAATTTAAACATCCTGACATGACCATTTCTGTTACAAATCCTTTCTTTTATGCATATCCACGTACTCCATTTAAACGTATCTATAATACATTAGCGGATATTGAGGTTACAGCTGGAATTGGAAAAGCACTAGCGAAATTAACTGGTGATAAACGTTTTGAAGATTATTGGTATTTTGTTTATCAAGATAAAACAAAAGTATATCTACAAAGAATCATTGATAACAGCAATATTTTAAAGGGGTACGATTTCGAAGAAATTGAAAAAAAAGCAAAAGAAGGAATTCCAACATTAATGATGACTAGAACTACACCAAAAACAGGTGGTTGGGAACAAACGAACGAAGATAAACCATTCTATACAAAAACTGGTAGATTAGAATTTTATAGAGAGGAAAAAGAGTTTATAGAATCTGGAGAGAATCTACCTGTTTATCGAGAACCTATAGATTCTACTTTTTATGAACCAAATGTAATTTTAGCAAAACCACATGTTGCAATAAAACCAAAATCCCCAGAAAATTACGGAGTTTCTTCTTCGAATTTAGACGGTGATGTTAGACAAGCAAGACATATTATAAAAGATTGGAAATCTCTAAAACAAACAAAACATCCTCTAATGAACGATGGATATCGATTTGTTTTTCATACACCAAAATATAGACATGGTGTTCATACATTTGGCCACGATACAGATGTTATATCCATATGGTTTGGTCCTTTTGGAGATATGTATCGATTAGATAAAAGGAAACCTTATATTTCAGAAGCTTATATAGATGTTAATCCACTCGATGCAAAAGAACTTGGACTAGAAAATGGTGATTATGTCTATGTGGATGCAGATCCTCATGATAGACCCTTCCATGGATGGCAAAAACGAAATAAAGATTATCAGATAGCTCGTTTGTTATGTAGAGTAAGGTTCTATCCTGGTACACCCAGAGGGGTTACAAGAATGTGGCATAATATGTCACCAGCAACATATGGAACTGTATTAGGGAATAAAACAAATCCCAATGGATTAGCAATGAACACTAAAACAGGTTATATTTCTTTATTTAGAAGTGGTTCTCATCAAAGTTGTACGAGAGGTTATTTAAAACCAACATTGATGACAGATTCTCTTGTAAGAAAGAATTTAATTGGTCAAATCGTAGATAAAGGATTTGCACCAGATGTTCATTGTCCTACGGGAGCACCACGCGAATCTTTTATTAAAATAACAAAAGCGGAAGCAGGTGGTTTAAATGGAGTAGGTGTATGGAAACCAGTAAAATTGGGTTTAACACCAACTGATGAAAACCCAGTGTTAAAACAATATATTTCAGGAAACTTTATTAGTTAAAAAAACATAATAAGGAGTTTTATATGCCCAAGGTTAAAAATTGGCAAATCAATCGAACAATGGAATATCCATACGAAGAAAATAGACCAAAAAAACAGGTAGCATACATTTTTGATACCAATAAATGCATAGAATGTCAGACATGTTCAGTAGCATGCAAAACTACTTGGACTTCTGGAAAAGGCCAAGAAACCATGTTTTGGAATAATGTAGAAACTAAGCCTTATGGTTTTTATCCAACTGCCTGGGATTTAAAAATTCTTGAAAAACTTGGACCTCAAAAATGGAATAAAAATACTTACGAGGGTAAAACTGTTTTCGAAGCAGCACCACAAGGAGAAAGGGTATTAGGATATTTACCAGATGACGAAGATTATACAAGTCCTAATATCGGAGAAGATGAAATTTCTGGAATTATCAATAAAGGTGCTTTCTTTAAGAATGTTCATTCTGCATGGATGTTTTATTTAGCAAGGATATGTAATCATTGCACTTATCCTGCTTGCCTTGCAGCATGTCCAAGAAATGCAATCTATAAAAGAGAAGAAGATGGTGTGGTACTAATTGATCAAACAAGATGTAGAGGATATAAAGAGTGTGTAAAAGCTTGTCCCTATAAAAAAACATTTTATAACATAGTAACAAGAACTTCGGAAAAGTGTATAGCTTGTTATCCATTGCTAGAAAAAGGGGAACAACCAAGATGTGTGCAAACTTGCATTGGTAAGATACGATTGCAAGGATGGCTTTCTAAACCAGATCAAATAGACGAGGATAATCCAATAGATTATTTAGTGCACGTTAAAAAAGTAGCTCTTCCTTTGTATCCTCAATTTGGATTAGAACCAAATGTATACTATATACCACCAGTGCATGTTCCAGAAAAATTTCTAAAACAATTATTTGGCCCTAATGCAATGGACGCAGTAAACACATATAGAAAGGTTCATTCTGATAAAAAAATGTTAGCAGCATTGCTTCTTTTTGGTAATTCTCCGCAAATTATTACCAAATTCAAAGTAGAGAAAGAAGAAACAGTTGGATACAATAGTAAAGGTGAGGAAGTATTACGTGTACCTTTTACAGAACCATTTTTCCAAAGACCATTCTTTGACGAGAAAAATGAAGTCTATAGAATCAATACCACATAGGAGTTTAATATGAAAAATTTATTAAAAATTATAGCTTTTTTATTTTTAATTCGTGGGTTGTTTGCAGACGGTTATGTTGTCAAATTTAACAACATTGGTGATGATTTTTTTCTAAAACCTAACCCAGATGCAGAAATATGGAATAAGGTAGATAGTATTAGCGTAGATTTAATGCCACAGAATATAACAACACCATCATTACTAAAAAATAGTATCTCTAATGTAAAGATAAAAGCAATACATAATAAAAAATATATCGCTTTTTATCTAGAATGGAATGATTCTACAAAAAATGATGTAACAGATGTGGATAAAGCAAGTGATGCATGTGCAATTCAGTTCCCTGTAAAAGATTATAATTCTACATCTCCATTTATGGGACATGATGGTGCGCCTGTTGTGATCTTTCATTGGAAAGCAATTTGGAATAGAGATATAGAAAAGGGATATGTAAAAGTAGAAGATATTCATCCAAATGTTTTTACCGAAACTTATATGTTTGGGAAGGAAATTGCAAAAGAAGCAAAAAATCCTGTTTCTAAAGAAAATAGAATATCTCCTGTGGAAGAATTACATGCAGCTGGTTTTGGCACATCCACACATTCAGAAGAGGCAGATATACGAGCATGGGGTATAAAAACTCAAAAAACATGGAAGGTTGTGTTTACTTATAAAATTAACCCAAATCATATACCTTCATTAAAAGAAGGTTCTAATACTGCTTTTGCAGTAGCTATATGGGATGGAAACAATAAAGAAGTTGGTTCAAGAAAAAATTACGCGCCATGGCAACCAATTAAGATTGAATAGGATTTTTTTATGAATCTAACAAAAGAAAAATATATACAGGATTTATTAATCCAAGCTGATCTTTATAGATTAGTATCCTTAGGGCTAGAAGTAATGGACTGGGAAAACCAGTCCATCTTCTTTGAAAATTTAGAAGAATTCTTATCCATAGATTTTGATAATATCTTAGTTATAGATAAGAATTTTTATCAATTAATCATAGATTTATTAAGAGAATTGATGATTTTTAAAAATCAGCCATTAGAAGGAGAATATCATCGATTATTTGATTTACAAGGTGGACTGTCTAATTCCGAGGCCGGTTATGTAAAGATTGAAAAAGGAAATATTTTAAATGATATTACCTCTTTTTATAAAGCATTAGATTTTCCCTATATTGTAGAGAAGGTTGGTTCTCCAGACACAATTACAAAAGAGACTGGATTTATATCTTTTATGTTTCTAAAAGAATTTGCTCTATTACAAGATGACAGTCTTAGCGAAATGGAAAAAGAAGAAAAAAAAGAAATTCTAAAAGAAATTCGTTTTAAATTTTTAAATGATCATTATTTAACATGGGTACCAGAATTTATTAATACCTTGTTTGAAACAACAGAACATAGATTTTATATAAATCTTGGAAAAATTTTACAATTATTAATAGAAAAAGTTCATTAATTGGTTGACATTTTAAGAGTATTGATATATAAAATAATTAAATATTTTAAGCAGTCCTCCGACCTACATTTTCCTAAGGCTAGATGCTATGGAGTGTAGGCGATAGGGTAGAGATAGAAATATCTCTGCCTGCCGGCTTGCAAAGGAGGCAATATGATAGACAATTTATATTACTCGCGTTCCAATCAAAAAATCCTGCCAGTCGATAGAATAATCGATAAATATGGAAGAACGTTCCAAACTATTCGTTTGAGCCTACTTCCAGTGTGTAATTTTCAGTGTATTTATTGTAAGGTAGAGAATGAATATTCAAAAACCAAAATTCAAAAACCAGAATACTTTATAGATATTATAAAAATAATTAATAAATATATTTATATAAATAAAATTCATCTTACTGGAGGGGAGCCAACTTTATATCCATATTTAGAAGAAATTGTATTCGCTTTAAAAACATTAGGAATTCCGGAAGTCTCTATAACAACTAACGGGACATTATTATTAAAACAATTAACAAACTTAAAAAAAGCTGGACTTGACAGCATCAATTTATCGTTAGATGCTTTGGATAATGCTATTTTAAAAAAAATGGGAACCAAAAAAAGCTTAGAATTCTATCAAACGTTGATTGACGAAATTCTAAAATTAAACATTCCTTTAAAAATTAATTCTACCATTATTAGAGGATATAACGAAAATCAAATTTTACCTCTTTTAGAATATGCTGGAAAAAGAAATATTCCTATTAGGTTTTTAGAATACATGAAAATGGGGATAGATGATAAAACACACAAAAAGCGATTTTATAGTTGTAAAGAAATATTAAATCAGATCCAAAAGTATTATAAAATCTACGAATTAACTCGCGAAAAACATTCAACCGCATATTATTGGATTACCGATACAAATTATCAGTTTGGTATTATTGCAAATCATTCTAAACCATTTTGTATGGATTGTGATCGATTAAGAATAGATTCGTCTGGGAAAATCTATGGTTGTATAACGCAAGATATTGGTATACCTATTAATCCATCAGATAGTGATATTCAAATACAAAATAAATTAAAAAAAGCACTAGAAAATAAACAATTGATTTTTAATGGCAGTAATAACAAAATGCATTACATAGGTGGTTAATTATGATAGATATAACTAATAAATTCAAAACACTTCGATATGCAAAAGCACAGGGAATTTTAAAATTTCCTGAATTTGTTTACGAAAAAATTATTACAAATGATTTACCTAAAAAAGATCCCTTACAATTCGCGAAGGCAGCTGGTTTCTTGGCTGTAAAAAAAACAGCCAATTTGATTCCTCATTGTCATCCTATACCCATTGAATATTTAAACATTGATTTTGAAGTTCAAAAAGATCATATTGTTATTACATGTGAAGCTAAAACAATTGCTAGGACTGGAATAGAAATGGAGGTTTTAACAGGAGTCTCCATTGCAGCTCTAACATTGTATGATTTGTTAAAACCCATAACAAAGGAATTAGAAATAACAGATATTAAATTGATCCACAAAGAAGGGGGTAAATCCGACAGATGGAAGCGAGTACGCGAAGGTCTAACATGTGCAGTGCTTGTTTGTTCAGATACAATTTATCAAAAATATATACAAAACGAACCTATTCCCGAAGAGAAATCTGGTAAATTGATTATAGAAAAAGTAAAAGAATATGGTGTGGATTGCGTTGATTATAAAATTCTTCCAGATGAACCAAGCGATATAAAGCAATGGATACTCGAAAAAATTGAACAAAAAATTCCTTTTATATTTATTACAGGTGGAACTGGATTGGGGCCAAGAGATAACACGGTAGAAGTCTTAAAAGAAATCGGTGGTAAAGAAGTACCTGGTATATCCGAAGCAATTCGTGTTTATGGTTATGAAAGAACACCCTTAGCAATGATGTCGCGAGCTATCAGTGTAATGAAAAATGGATGTTTAATCGTAAGTTTACCAGGAAGTTCTAAAGGTGTAGAAGAAAGTTTGCAAGCGATTTTACCTGCGGTTTTTCATGCCGATAGGATGATGAGAGGAGAAAGACATTGATATGATTACAATAGAAGAAGCAATACAGCTTATAAAAGAAAATCTACCAGAAAAAAAAGTAGAATTAAGAGCTACCTATACTTGCAATGGTTTTGTATTAGCCGAAGATGTCTATGCTCAATATTCTAGTCCATATTTTGACAACAGTGCAATGGACGGATATGCCCTTTCTACCGAAGATACAGAATTTTTAATCGATACCTATGAACCAAAAGAATTCGATGTAATTGGAACAAGTCAAGCAGGGATTCCTTTTATGGGTAGAATTCCTAAGGGAAAATGTATCCAAGTAAATACTGGCGCAAAAATCCCTGAAAATACTGGTGCAATTGTACCAGTAGAAGATGTCGAATTCATCAATCACAATAAAATAAAAATTAAACAACCAATCAAAAAATTTCAGCATATTCGTAGAAAAGGAGAAGAATTTAAAGAAAATACTCTATTGTTAACAAAAAATACCAAACTGAACCCTAGAAACATTGCAATGCTTTTGCAAGCAGGAAAATTCGAAATCTTTGTTTATAAAAAACCTAAAATATTGATTATTACTACCGGAAACGAATTAACTCCTTTTAACGAAAACTTAGAAGAAGAGGACATAGAAAAAGGTAAAATCATCGATACCAATTCCTATATATTAAAGACCATCCTAGAAGAAAAAGGATACGAAATTAAGTTAATCAACCATGTAAAAGACATAGAAAACGAAACCTACGAAGCCATTCAAAATAACATCAATTTTGATTTTTTTTTATTAACTGGGGGAGTATCTGTTGGACCATATGATTTCGTCAAAAAAGATGTAGAAAAAGCTGGCTTTAAACCTATCTTTTGGAAGATCAAACAAAAACCGGGTAAGCCTATCTATTTTGCAAAAAAAGAAAATAAGGCTTTGTTCGCTCTACCAGGAAATCCAGTCTCGAGTTTTATCAACTTCCAGCATTATGTCTTACCAGCAATCCAATATTACCAAGAAGGGATCTGGAAATATAATACGATTTTGCTAAAATCCAATTCCGAGATTTTTAACGAACAAAAAAGAGATGCATTTTTAACTATTAGAATTATCGATAACGAATATTTCGAAATTGCTCCGAATCAAGGTTCTCATAAAATCTCTTCGATTGCTTATTCGGAAGGTTATATTGTTCTTCCTTCCAGTACAAGAATAAGTAGAGATCAAACCTATACTTGTTATTTATGGATGTAAAACGTTTTAGCAGACAGATCATACTCGAAGAATTTGGAATCGAGGGACAACTATTATTACAAAATTCAAAGGTATTAATCATAGGATTAGGGGGATTAGGTAGTCCAGCGGCGATATATCTTACGATTGCTGGCGTTGGTACCATAGGTTTGTTTGATTTTGATCGAGTAGACATGAGCAATCTACAAAGACAACCATTATACACAGAAAACGATGTAGGTCAATACAAAGTAGAGGTTGCAAAAAAACGTTTAGAAGAATTTAATAAAAATATTTATATAAATATTTATAAAGATTATTTTAATTTATCTTATAAAGAAATTCTAAAAGATTACGATTTGATCCTTGATTGTTCGGATAATATTCCTACAAGAAAAATGCTCAATCAAGCATGTTTAGAAACTGGAAAGCCATTTCTTTATTGTTCCATCGATCAGTTTACTGCTCAAATTGCCTTGCTAAATTATGATAATGGACCCTGTTTTGATTGTCTGTATCCTAACATAGAGAATTCTTCTCTTGCTGGTTGTTTAGATAGAGGTGTATTAGGGCCAGTTGCTGGTATTGCTGGAATATATCAAGCATTAGAAGCAATAAAATTTCTTTCGAATATGGATTTTCTAAAAGACCATTTGTTATACATAGATTTATTGCAACATAAAATGCTCAAACTAAAAATTCAAAAAAATTCCGAATGCCACTGTAATCATTATTACAGTTCTTCGCGAAAGAAAATCTCTGCAAAAGATTTTGATGTTCCATCTATAACCAAAGAAAAGATTCATCAACTAAAAGATTTTGTTGTTTTAGACATAAGAGGTGATGATAATAATTCTGATATTTACGATAAATTATCCTTATCAACCAAAAGAGTATATAAGATTGACTTAAAAGAATTACCTTTTAGAGCAGATATATTACCCAAAAGTAATGTTGTTATTGTTTGCTCTTCTGGCTCACGTGCAAGACAAGCAGCAATCTTATTAAAACAATTATCCTTTTCGAATGTGTATTATCTTTTATGGGATGAGTTTTTGGAATAACAAAAATGGTTTGACGTTTTTTAAAAATATTTTATAAATGATTTTATGAATAAATTAAATGATGTACAAATCAATGAAATTTTACAAAAAGATTTACCTGAATGGAAATACGAAAATAATAAAATCAAAAGAAATTTGGTATTTAAAGATTTTAAACAAGCTTTTTCGTTTATGACATTATGTGCTTTAAAGTGCGAACAAATGGATCATCATCCTGAATGGTTTAACGTTTATAATAGATTAAACATAGAGTTAAACACACATTCTATTGGGGGTGTTTCGGAATTAGACATTGAACTTGCTAAATTCATCGAAGAAAATTATAAAAAATTTAAAGTATAAAATTTATAAATTAACCAAAGAATCTATTTGCATTATTAGGATTTTTAGAGAAAATATCTTATAATGATTTTTTTATAAATTAGATCAAATCGCAAGCTTTTAATTTAAATTCAAAACGTTTTTTGCATTAATGTTTTAATAGATCAACAGGATAATTTTTTATTGCATCGTCTACTTCTTGTTTGATTCTGCTATTATTCCATTTTAGGTGTTTTCCCATAAATTGAGCGATTTTTTCTAGATCCTTTTTATTGGGTATTCCATAAGTGCCTAATCCAATTCTTCTTCGAATTACATCATCTAAGGTTCTTGCACCTTCGTATTCGATGGCAAATAGTACCTGTGCAAATACATCTCTAACGGGATAAGTATCAGAAACAGGATTCGCTAACGATGGATTTTCTCGTATGATTTTTAACAATTCGATATGTTCTGTACCATATAAACTGATCAAATATTTGTGTTGATCCGCTGTGATTTCGTCTATGTGAAATTCTTTTAATGCAAAATTTTCGTAAATGGAGTATGGATTGGAGTATCCCGGAGATCCAAACAATGGTAAGATGGATGTATCTACTTTTCTTTCGTTGTTCAAATGTGGATATTCTTTATAAATTTCTTTTATTACATCTTCGCCCAATTGTCGCGATGTTGTCCATTTTCCTCCAGCAACACTAATCAAACCATAGATACCTTCGCTTGTATGATGAAAGATTTCGTATTTTCGCGATGCTTTATAGGTATTTCCTTTTCCTGTAAAGATTAATGGACGTATGCCTATGGGTATATCTACAATCATTTCTTCTTTAAGGAGATTTCCAGGAATTGTGCTATTAAAATCCTTCAATAATAGATTTACGTCATCGCTGGTTGGTTTTAGGTTGTCGGGATCATCTGGATAGGGTGTATCGGTTGGACCAATTAAAGATAATCCCATCCAAGGAATAACAAAAAAATGTCGATGGGTTTTTGTTCGAAAGAGCATTGCAACTTTATGGTTTAGAACTTGTTTCGTTAATAAATGGATACCTTTGGATCGCATGATTTTTTTTACTGGTTTTCCCGTGATTCGAGATAGCAGTATGTCGATCCATGGACCTGTCGCGTTTATAATAACTTTTGCTCTAAAAGTTGCAGTCTTACCAGTAATCTGATCCTTTACTTCTACACCTTTTAAAAATATCTTGTCGCCTGATTTTTCTGTTATAAAGTTTTCTATGGTTGTATGATTATAAAATCTTGCACCTTTTTCTGCCGCGGATTTTAAAAATGCTAATGTTAATCGCTCAGGATGTAAACTTTGACAATCATAATATAAAAAGCCACCTTTGTTTGTAATAGTTTTTATTTCTGGTGCTACATTGATCAGTTCGTGGTGTGTAATTAATCTACTTGCAGGAATGTAGGTTTCTTCTGGTACAAATTGATTTCTGTCGTAAGACAATATATCATAAAGTTTTAAGCCACTGTAAATTAAGGCGGGATGAGGTTTCGTCCAGGGCAGAATTGGGATAACAAAAGGTAATGGTTTTACTAAATGACTTGCCGCAAGTAATAGAATTCTTCTTTCGCGTAAAGATTCCCTTACTAATCCAAATTCAAAATTTTCTAAATATCGTAATCCACCATGAATCAATTTAGAGGTGGCAGCACTGGTTGCCCAACCAAAATCATTCTTTTCTATTAGACCAACATAATGACCGCGTTCGGCTGCTTCTCTTGCAATAGCTACACCAGTTATACCGCCACCGATGATTAATACATCAAAATCTTGGGAATCCTTAACTTCTGAACTTAACTTTAAAGTAAACATGAAACCAGTTCATTTAATTTGGTCTTTTTTTCAATAATACTTTTCTTTCAATCTCAAAAATTTTGTTCGAAATTTTCTCTTTTCCCATATCTTTTTTATCGTTTTCTTTAATAAATAGATCTTCTCCATATTTTTCGATTGCTTCCATGGTTTTGATGTTTTTTACTCCAATAAGTTGAAAGTGCACAATGCCCGTTCCAGGTATAGGTCCTTCTTCTTTTGCTAAAACGCGAGAAATTGAACCAATCGTATCTCCAGAAATGGATGGTTGTGTATGGTATCCTTCTGTATAACCTAAGTCCCATAACATATTTTCTGTAACATCTCGGGATGCAAGACCAGCCAACCAACCAAAAACCAATCCACCATAAACAATGGGTTCGCCACTCATAGGACCGCTTAGTCCAGTGGAATAAATACGATCATAATGCAATGGATGGGTATTACCTACACGATAGGTCCAGGGAATATGTTCATCGGTAATCGTCCTCATATTTTTGTGCACAAAGATTTGTCCGACTTCGAAATCTTCGAAATAGGTATTGGATAGGGTATGGTTCAATATATGTACATCGCTTTTAGAAAAGGGTTTGTAATCGGGTAATTTTATGATGGGTTTATCTACTTCAGGAAAGAAAGCATTCTCTTGTGGGGTTGTAGTACGAGGTTTTTTCGAAGGTGCAACCATAATCTTTCTTTCGTATTGGATGACTAATTCGTTGTTTTGGTTAATTCCTAACGTCCTAACATGAACAATTCCAGGTTTATCGTCGCGAGATTTTTTCGATAGTACTTTTGTCATTGCTCTGATGGTATCGCCTGGATAGACAGGTTGAATAAAGTTTACGTTGTAATATCCTAGGTTGGCGATAGCTTTTTCGGAGTCGTTTTGTACACCTAAAGATAAAACGATGTTAAAAACCATCAATGGATGTACTACCAAATCTTTAAAACCATGGGCTTTTGCATAAGGTTCGCTTAGAAAAAGAGGACATGCTTCGTGAAAGGTCATTGCATATTCGATTGCAAATGCTTTGGTGATGGTAATCGCACGAGGATGAACAAAAACCTCTCCCTCTACAAAATCTTCGAGAGAACGTCCGTATTCTTTTTGAATTATTTTTTCTTTTGTAAAGGGAATTTCCTTAGATTTTTCTACTATGGGTTGATTTTCGAATGTTGCCATAGAAACGAAATTTTATTTGTATTTTTATAGTAAAGAATTTTATATTATTGTTGAATACATAAAATACTGTTTGAAATATCACATGTATCACCAAGAAGAGTATTACAAATTGCTGAATAATTATTCACATTTGCATTTCCTCTTGTTCCTTTTGGTAATGGCGAAGAAGAAGACCAACCTGAACAATTGTTTAAAGAGTCCGCCCAATTTAAAGTACCAATTCCAGTCCATACTACACTTGGTATGCCAAAAGCATCTGGATCAAGAAATATAAAAAAACTATTGCTATCGGTTTTAAAGAGTAGTTTATCGTCTACGTTTCTAAAATAGTATTTGTTTGGTTTTAAAACCCAATCTTTTTTACCACCACATGATGCGAAGTCTGAACCATTTCCACATGCACTACGATTTGTACCGTCTACTAATAATGCTTTAAAGGTTCCCGGTAAACCTGGGTTTTGTAGGCTACAAAAATTATCTGCTTTTGCAATAGCGTTAGCACCTGTTAAAGTACCGTCGTTCCAAAAATCTCCGTTATGAGGGCTTGTCACAAAGGTATAAAAATCTAAATCGTCTTGTACATTACCCGAAGGTGTTTGGGAATAAGGACTTGTGTTGGTATGATAATAAGGTTGTTCGTTCACATTACAGCTTGGACAATAAGTGTATATTTGAATTAAAAAAGATTTTGTACCATCGGGATAAGGAGGGTTGCAAGGAGTTCCATTTTCTGTTGGTAAACCTCCACTTCGATAATCCCAATCATGTCTTCCTTTAATTGTAATAGTTTGATTCGTAGACCAATTTGTAGAATTAAAAACAAAATAAGGTGTATTTACTCCTGCAATGGGTGTACAGGTTCCATCGGGTGTGTTTAATCCCGTAAATTCAACCCCAGCTTCGCAATAGTTATTACTTTTAAAGCATACGATTACATTATTGGTTGGTTCACTATTTAGTCTTATGGTAAAGCTAGCAGTTGTTCCACTTTCTAACAATGTACCTAATGCTATACTTCCACCATTATTTAGAATGATGCCAGCATCGAGATAATCATAGATTCTTCCTTTAAGAGTTTGGCTCAGACCATTATAAAGTGGATCTGTGGAAGAACCAGTAATTGTGATGGTACAATTCGTGGGAGATTCAGTAATATTATCTATATAATCTAATGACTTAGCAGAAATCGTAAAAGTTTGATCTACATTATAATTTGCTGTGGTAAAGGTTAAGGAACTACCCGAAGAAATCGTACATAAAGATGCAGGAGAAGCAGTAATACTTACATTTACGTTATTTGTTGGCGCAGTTTTTAATCGAATATTTACGTTCGATGTATTTCCTTCTTGAATATTAAACCAAGATACATTTAATTTAAACCCTGGAACATCGTTGTCATCGATGTAAACAGGAATCGTATAAGATAAATTATTATAGTTCGGATCGCTACTGGTTAAAGTTAAAACAATATCAAAGGTTTCTGTGTATTCTAGTAATGTATCGTCAATTGCAGTGATTGTAACAGATTGTGGTGTATTCCAATTTGCTGGCGTAAAGGTAATCATACTACTAGAAAAACTTAAATCTGCAGGAGAAGGATTGTTTATGTTAATTGTAACATTTCCTTTGGGTTTGGATTGAAGACTTAAAACTAAATTGCCATTGGGTCCACCTTCTGCGGGATTGGTAATGCTAAAATTAATGCCTTTTGTTTCGTTATTGATATAAAAAATCGGTGTGGTGAAACCTTTCCCATTGTAGAGTACATCTGCGCTGGAATATGGTCCAAATTGGATTGGGATGTTTTGATTATCTTCGTAAAAATCATCTTCGGGAGCAAAAATCTGTAATTCTTGGAATGAATCCCAATTATTGCTATCAAAGGTCATTTGAGAAAGATTTAGTTGAATTAGGTTGGAATTGGTACTAATGGGAACAGAAACTTTACTATTAGGTTCGCTTTTTAATTTTACGAAAAATTTAATCACTTGACCTTCGTTTATTTTTTCTGATTGTTTTTGAACAATCAAATCTGGATAGGTTAGTAAAAAATATTGAAAAAGTTTGATTTCGTCTTCGCTTATACTTAGGTTTTTAAAACAACTTAAAAATAATATTAAAACTAAAATTGCTTTATTTCTGTAAAAAAACTGAATCTTCATTTTATTCTAAAAATAATTTGAATTTAAACTTTCGTCAACCTTTTTTTTATGGCAAAATCGATCCCTTTTCCCCTGGATACTAAGAAATCTTCCTGGGTTGCAGGTAGTAGACCGATAAATTTTATGTTAGGAAATAATTCTATAAATTTTTTATAAATATCATTTAACATAAATTTTTCGGTTAATTGTTCTAACGGCAAGGTAAAAAAACCGTCGTATAAATCATCGTAGATATATTCAAAAGAATGATGGTAATCTATAAAGTTTAAGGTTCTCCAGGGATAAGTTGCAAATGATCCGAGTACATTCAAAAGTTTTCCAGATATCTTGTTTGGATGAATTAAAAACAACTCGATTACACGATTTCCCTCGATAGATTCCTTAGTTTTATAGAAAAATTCTACTTTGGGTAGTGGATGTCGCGAAAGTCCCACAGTAATATATATATAATAATTTTTATAAAAAAATTCAATGATTTCTGCTTTTGGAAGAAAATCATTTTTTATTGTGTATATTTCGGTTGGTGGTGTATTATCAAAGATATTTATATATTTATTTAATAGATTATTTTTATAATTTTCGAACCTTAATTCTGGGTTTTGTGTAAGTTGATTCCAATACTCCAAATTTTCGTTGATTCGCAAATAAAAGGCAGAATTCGTTTCTGGAAGGGGAAGAAAGGGGGTATCGAAACCTATTGCTTCTCTTGAGTATCCAGCAATGTTATCAAAAGAAGACCATGGTGGTATAATTGCTTCTATTGTTCCTTGATAGTATAGAGTTGCACCACATCCATCCGAAAACCAAACAATATCTAATTCTTTTGGTTCGTATTCTTCTATTCCATTAGGATGTTTGGTATTCTTTTTAGGCATTAAAGGAGCTACTTCTAGTTTAAATTCTTCTGGTGCTGGAACTAAATTTCTTAACCATAAGGCAGATGGTTTAAAGTTGATTTTTTCACCATTGTCTATTGGCATAAGATAAAAATAACATGTTCTCTTATCGGATTCTACATAAGCTACTAAATTCCCATAGGGACTAATATCTTCAATAAGAATTTGATTGGTAGAATTATCAGAGATAATGTGCTTATTCATAAATTTTAGTTATCTCTTTGTTTTAGTTGTTTGATTTCGTCGCGCAACCTCGCGGCTTCTTCGTAATTTTCTTCTTCGATAGCTTTTTGTAGTTGTTCTTGCAATATTTCCAATCGTGATTTTTGTTTTAATGGATTTTCTGTTTCTTCTACCGGAGTAACAATCTCTTCTTCTTCGTTCGATAGTATTACTGCACTTTCTCGAAAAACCTTTTTTGCCATAAAAATGGGACATCCCACTCGAATCGCTAATGCTACGGAATCTGATGGTCTTGCATCAATTTCTAAAATTCGATCTTCGTATTGTAGAACGATGGTTGCATAAAAAATATTTCCCACAAGGTCGTTAATAATTACTCTTAAAATTTTTGCACCTAATTGGTTTAATGTATGAACCATTAAATCATGTGTATTGGGTCTAGGGTTTTTAATCCCTTGGAGTTCATTCGAAATAGAATATGCTTCTAATGGACCAATAAAAATAGGTACTGCTTCTTTGGTAGTAAAATGTATCGGTTTAAATATCAATGCAAATCCAACGGTAGTAACAGAAATATCAGATATTTTTACTTCGAATAATTCATCATCCTTATTCATATATTACAAGATAATTCTATACTTGTTATTTTTCAATTAAGATTTTGAATATAAACCCTTCTTTTAACGTTTTTTTTTGTTTGGTTATTTTCTAATAATGTTAAGTCTAACTCTAACAAAATTTTTTTTGGATCAAGTTCTTTTATGGGTAGATTTTCCTGGTTTTGAATTTTATAATAATTTAAAATCATCGAGCCTAAATAATCAAAACACCAGAAATGATCTTCATAATTACGACTTCCTTCTAGTAAAAATTCTGGTCCTTGGTTTATTCTATAAATACAATTGTAGGAAGCTTTAGGTTGAGTTGAGTTTACAATTAAACCAACTGTAATTTTTTTATGAAAATACAAATCATAGCAAAAATCTTTTAGTTTTTGTTCAAAATCTGTTTTAAGCTCAATTGCTTCTGGAAAGTTTTTACATTCCCGTGTTTTAGAATCTAAGTCATCACACATAGATATAGTTTGAAAGGAACAATTCATAAAAAACAACAATAAAAACAGAATACTAATTCTAAGAACTGCTAACATAGATTAATCGCAAATCGTTAAATGTTGTAATGATATCGGGGCTTCGAAAAAACTTTGGTGTATGAATAAATGGTTTATAAGTTCCTTTGTCGAAAAAATATAAGGTTTCCAAAAAAATATTTTTATAAAGATATATTTTATGATTTTCTTCGTAAAGAGAACTACGAATCACCTGATTTTCTGTAACATAACCTGAATCAATTTCTATCGAAGGGAAACCATCTTTTTGGTATTTAATTTCTATGCTTAAAGTTTTTCTTTTAATATCTACTATTTCTTCTCGTCCTATGGGGCGTTCATAACTAATCAAATGATAAACTTCGAACTCTTTATTTGCTGCATAAATAGAAGGAACAGGTAAAAGAGAATTAAAGTTTATTTCGAAATCAATTTTGCCAAAAAATGATTCTAAATTTTTTTTTATTTTGTCGATTAGAGATACATTTTCTGAATCATAAGCACATATAGTATACAATCGTGCTGGTTTATCTTTTTCGAATGGCGGTTTCCAACGTTTGGGCACAATAATTCAAAAATTTTTATTGTTATAATTCGTCAAATGTTTATTCTATATTTCACTTGATCCTATCTATACAATAAAAATAATAGAAAAGTCTTTATGGTAGAATTGGATTTTCAAAGTGCAAAAAAGCAAATCGAACAAGAAATAGAAAAATTAGATTTAGAAGGGACGATTGAATTACCTATTGTAAGCTTCGAAAAAGGAGAGTTTAAAACCTACTTTTTTCCAGATGCATTAACAAAAGAACAAATCTACGATTCCTTAGGTATTATAAAACAATACATTGAGAATATACGAGTTCACACTTATGACCCCAATTATGTAATATTTCAATCTTTGGGACCAAACCTATACGATACAAAAAATTTTTTGAGTGGTATTAAATATAAATTTATTTCGATAGGTGTAAATCGCGTAGAAATTTCCAAAGGAGGCAATTTACTTCAAGAAGAGGTTCAATCGATTATAGAAATCATCAAATACTTTTTTTCTAAAAAACAAAAAATCAATTTCTACGAACGATTGGTCCAACTCGGAACAAAAATTTATTGTCATCCCACTTATATAAAAAACAAAGAGGACGAGAAATATTTTAATATTATCGAAGAGGATTGGGATTCGTTAGGTGGATACACCGATATAAAAACCGAAATCCAAGAAACGGTAATTCTACCTTTATTACATCCAGGCGTTTTCGAAAAAGTGAGTGAATTAGCAAGAGGGAAAAAAATTCACAATTATCCGTCTGCGATTTTATTTGAGGGACCACCTGGAGTAGGAAAAACTTCCATGGCTCGAATCATTGCATCGGAATCAAAAATCCCAATGGTTTATATTCCCATAGAAAATATTTTGAGTAAGTATTATGGAGAATCCGCAAAAAATTTATCAGAAATCTTTAATTATGCAGAAAAATTTCCCCGAGTCATCTTATTTTTAGACGAAATTGATTCATTAGCAGTTTCCAGAGAACAAGGCATAGTAGAAGCAACGCGAAGAGTACTTTCTGTTTTATTACGAAAAATAGATGGATTCGAAAATAAAAACAATGTTTTGACAATTGGAGCTACTAACAGAGCAAAGGACTTGGATCATGCATTATTGTCTCGTTTTGATGTTATTATTCGATTTCCTTTACCAGATATTAAAGAACGGTTAAATATTTTTAAAAAATACATCAAGCATCTACAAGAAGAAGCATTGATGGAATTAGCAAAAATTAGTGAAGGATTTTCTGGTAGAAACATAAGAGATATTTGCGAAATGGCAGAAAGAAAATGGGCCCGTATTATTATTAAAGAAAATAAAGAAATTGTACCACCTCCAAAAGAAATCTACCAAGAGATCATCCACAAGAAAAAGTTAGAATTCGAATTGTGGAATTCATCGGGCTGACTGGATTTGAACCAGCGACCGCACGCCCCCCAGACGTGTGCGCTACCCCTGCGCTACAGCCCGATTCTAATAAACAAATTAAATTTTACAAAATCTCTCGTCAAGCTAAAATCAGTTTTAAGTATTTTTCGTTGTATTTCTCAATGGTTTTTTGAGCTTTTAGACGGATTTCTTTTCGCATTTCTTTATCCAATAGAAAGATGCTTTTAATTCCTAAATTTTCTAAAAACCATTTGTAAAGCTCAGGAATTTTATTTTGAATGTGCAATCCTCCTGTTAGGTTTTCCATTATCAAAAGGGAATAATATATAGCGAATTGAAATTTTATTTCTTCTTTAGAAAATAAGCGAATTTTTTTTAGTTCTTTTTCGGAATAATTTTGAATCTTAAAAATTTTTAATAAAATTTCTCTAAAAGTTAGTTTTGTTGTTTTATAGTACAAAATAGAATCGGGTAAACAATCGAAAACAAACTGTCCTATTGCAAAATAGAAGGCTGGAATTACATTTGTGCGAATTCCTAAATAAATTTTTTTTAATAGCTCTGCATTATCACCACCAATAGGATAATATAATGTATGATTTTTTTTACTATACCACGCTCCAGTTAAAATATAGTGGGTATCTTTAATACCAACTTCGTTTATAAACCTCTTTTCTCCGATAATTTTATTTTTTAATTGAGGGAAGTGAGACGAAGGAATTTCTTTTAAAGGATAACATGATCCTGGAATTAAAAGAATGGTCATATTTTCTAAGTTTTGTGTACCTTTAAGGGTTTTAAGGATAGTTCCATGCAAAATTTCTCTTTTAAAAATATCTTTGTCTACATGTTGCAATAATTCTAATAAACATTCGATTGTAATAGGCGTGTTTACTTCGAGTTGTGTAATTTCGGGTAAATCTTTTTGTAGGTTTGTTTGATTTTTCCATAATTTTAGCACTGGGTTTAACGTCAAAATCCCATGCTTTTCGTAATGGATTAAAGAATAATCGTTCGATGCCATTCTAATGGGTTTTAGACGTTCTTTAATAAGGTTTTTAAAAAAATCTAACAAATCCTTTTCGTGGAAGGGATTACCCGCGATTAAATGGCTTGGTGGTGTTATGTTAATATTATATTTTTGGTTAGGAATAAATTTAGATGTCGTTAAGCTAAAACTTTTTTTGTAAAAAAGAATGATTTTATAATTGATTTCTGATATTTCCCTTATAAGATTTAAAATTTCATGTTTTAACCGATTGTTTAAATCAATTTTATCTTTAAAGTATTTAGGAAAATCTTCTAGAGTTATAATTTTATTTTGATTAAATAAATTTATAAAATAATCTATGTAAAAATTATGTGTTAAATTTAAAAATTCTGTTAATTGAAAAACATTATTAATTTTTTCAGTTTGTAGCTGATTGATTTTTTCTGTGTTAAAAATATCTTCTGGTAAGTTATAAAAAAAATGTTTTTCTTTCGATACTTTGTTAAAAAATAATTTTAAAAGATGGATTTTTTCTTTATGGATTTGGTTTTCTAAATACAAAACTTTTCGAACATATCGTTCTAGTTCTTGAGGAAATATTGTATATTCGTTCAAAATAAATAAATACTTCTGATTATCTTGTATGATTTGATTCTTTAAAAAAAATTCCAGGATAATTTTTCTTTCGAAATGGCTTAAATCATAATTTTGTTTTTGCTGAGAAATTTTATAATAAATATTACTTATTATGTTATTTTCTAATCTGATTTTAGTGTTAAGAAGAAGATGGATTAAGAACTCATTTAGTTTAGTTTTAATGAATTCAAAAAAATTTTGATTATATAAATATTTTATAAAATGTCTAATATTTTCATATAACTCAAGCTTTTTATGTTCTATTTGCCATAATTCATTGTAAGGTTTTAAGTATAGATTTATATCTTCTGTTAAGTCTTCTAAATATTGGGTTAAATAAAAGATTCTAAACCTAGAAGAAAATCTTTTTGATATTTGATATTCTTTTAATATTTTTTCGTGGATTGATTTAGGAACGTTAGTCCACTCTATATTTTCTGGTATACCTAAATCCAAAAATATAGAAGGTTTTATAAATTTTTTTAAATATAAGTTTTTATCATTAATAGAAATACTTCTAGCTAACATTACATCTATGTATCTATACCATAGATGATGAAACCTAAAAGAACATTCCAAAGAAAATTCTGTAAGCATTCTATCGAGCTCATCTATGGGAAGATTCCAATCGATAGGTGCTAAGGGTTTTTGAAAAATGCTCCATTGTTCAGAAAAGATATAAGCAGGATCGAAATCGATTGTTTCGAACTCTACTTTACGTTGTATATAATATAGCCTACCATCACTTCTTTTGTGGACTCCTGCTAACTTATCTTTTTCTACTACTTCGAAAAGCTTCTTCATGCATTAAATTACAACTTTATTTGGCGATATTATATTGCCCTTAGAATACTTTCCTTTAATTAACTTAAATAATGTTTCGTAAAGTTGTTCGTCATAATCTGGGTTAATAACATAGACTATTTTTCGCGAATCATCTTGTAAAAGTTCAAAGTGTGCATAACGTCGATCGATTTGGAGGTTTTTTACATCAAAGCCAGCAAAATGTAATTTAGGTGTATTTTTTATGATAGGATTAATTGTTGCAATTCTATCTATACCGGGTTTACTCTGATAACGATTCGTATTTGTCACTTGTCCTGCTTCGAAATAGACTTTACCAGTTGTAGTGGTATTTGTCATTATCACAAAATCACCTTCGCGGATTGCTTTTTTATTATCGCATAAACTAATTGCAGTATGATCTAAAAATTCTCTGATGGTTCTATCTGGGTAGGTAAAATAAGAATTGTTTACAATCATCTGCACAGCTCTTATCGGAGAAAACGCATTTCGCCAAGGAACTTTGGATGTTAACGATGCGAATTCTGATGCAATACATAAGATGGCAGCGTCCTCGTCATAAGGTATATCTTCTTTTAAAAGCTTTAATTGTGTTTCTATATCTTCGACAATCGTTCTTTTCTTCGGATCATTAGAAAATTTTAATTGAATTTCTTTTAGTTTAGTCAATATAAATTCTTTAGTAGGATAGTTATTAGTTTGGGGATCATACCTCATAGGTCTATGGTGAACCAATATATTTCTTTTAATTTCTGGATGGATCGTTGGTTCATGTGCTACTAATAAATACGATAGAATGGGGTGATTTTTAATATAGTTCATGTCTTTTAAGTCTAAAAAAGTTTTGTCGGGTAGGTTCATTTTTGAATAACTAATATCACACAAAAGTGCACTCATCATTAAATTATTGATACGTTTATAAAAGCTTCCATCTTCTTTATAATTCTGAGAAGAAATACCCCGTGTTTTCATTGCCATTGCTACAACAACGCGTTTGGTAGCTAATTCTACTTCGTATTCGTTTTTTTTGCCTGCTAAAAGCTCGATAATGTTAACAAGTCCAGTTAAAGAATCTGGATTGCTTTCGAAGTCTTTAAAAACTTGTGTAAGTTTTTCGCTAGTTCTTCTTGCATGGATGGATGTAATTGCAGTTTTTTTAAGCGTACTAAAAATGGATCTGGTTTCTTGGGTTAAGTCTTGTGCATTTTTTTCTGTTAATAATTTTGTATCTGTAAATCCTTCTGGAATATCTCTTGTTTGTTTATCTTTAATTCCTAAGGTTTCGCTATCATCAACATCATAATAAAGAGTTCCTTGTTGGGTATAACGAAATAAACGAGCAATTTCTACTTTGCTTGCATTCTTTTTTTTATAAATAACAATTTGTCCTTCTTTGTTATAAAAATGAACAGGAATCTCTTTTGTTTCTGCAATCTGTTGCATGATTTCTGGGGTAAACGTAAATAATTTATATTCTTTTTTCTTAGGTTCCATAACTGCACTAAAATAACAAAAAAAATATATTTTCTTTCGTGAAAATTGTTTATTTTATGTAGACGTAAAAAATTTTAAAAAAAGTAGTAAAAATTCTTGTAATTTAAAATTTGGCTTTTATGCAAGTTAGACCAGAGATTGTACCAATAGGGGAATTACCGCCACTTGGTGTGATTCCCAAAAAAATGTATGCACAGGTGATAAGAGCTGAACGATTTGGCGATCCAATAAAAGCGTTTCAAATCGAAGAAATTCCTATTCCAGAACCAGGACCACGGGAAGTATTAGTAGCTGTAATGGCAGCTGGTGTAAATTATAATAATGTATGGGCAGCATTAGGATATCCTCTAAATGTAATTGCTGCAAGACAAAAAAAAGGAGAAAAAGAAGATTTTCATATTGGTGGTTCCGATGCTTCTGGTATAGTCTATAAAGTAGGAAGCGAAGTTAAAAATGTCAAAGTTGGGGATCATGTAGTAATTCATTGTGGTCAATGGGATCATGATGATCCATGGGTAAAAGCAGGAAAGGATCCTATGTTAGCTCCTTCTCAGAGAATCTGGGGTTATGAAACCAATTGGGGTTCATTTGCTCAATTTACACTGGTTCAAGATCATCAATGTTTACCCAAACCAAAACATTTAACGTGGGAACAAGCAGCAGCCTATATGTTGGTAGGTGCAACTGCTTATAGAATGCTCCATCACTGGAAGCCAAACAATGTAAAAGAAGATGATGTTGTTCTTGTATGGGGTGGTGCTGGTGGATTAGGTAGCATGGCAATACAAATAGCTAAAGCAGCTGGTGCAACCGTTGTTGCAGTTGTTTCTGATGATTCTAAAATCGAATGGTGTAAAAAATTGGGGGCAGATGGGGTAATCAACAGAAAGCATTTTAATCACTGGGGCGCACTAACAAACGACATCAATAAACCAGACGTTTTTGCAGAATGGAGAAAGAAAGCAAGTGAATTTGGAAAAGCTATCTGGCAATATACAAACAAAAGAAACCCCACCATTGTATTTGAACATCCAGGACAAGATACCATTCCTACATCAATTTTTGTGTGCGAAACAGGTGGTATGGTAGTGATTTGCGCTGGAACAACAGGATATAATGCAACCGTAGATTTACGCTATTTATGGATGAGGCAAAAACGATTACAAGGATCCCATTTTGCTAATGACGAAGATTGTGCTGGTTTTAATCAATTAGTGATACAGAAAAAAGTAGATCCATGTTTAACAAGGACATTTAAATTCGAAGAGACAGGATATTGTCATCAATTGATGAAAGAAAACAAACATCCTCATGGAAATATGGCTATTCTAGTCGGAGCACCCAAAGAAGGTTTAGGCGTTGAACAATAAAACTAATGTATAAACATTTCTATTGGTTATTTAAGCATGTCTTACAATACCGATCCCAATTTTTTTTGGGATTGGTATTTGCTTTTATTGTGGCGATTTTAAATGGCATTAGTTTAACTCTATTTATTCCTTTATTCGATGCATTGGGGGATAAAGATTCAGAATTTGTAGTTCAATTTTCTCAGACCGAAAGAAAGATTTTACAAAAAGTAATTTATCTATCTTTAACGTCTTCATCGAATTTAATAGATTTGTTTAATTTTTCTCAGAATTTTGACAAAAAAAACTATCATTATTTTGTTCCCGAACCACCCAAGAAAATCGATAAAGAATTATCCAATAAATATTTGTACTATTTAAATAAATTACCCAATAGTAAATATGACCATTTAACTCAAATTGAAAGGCTTCAATTAAGGTATATTATAAGACCCAAATTAAACATCAATGCGATGGGTTATTCTGCTTTAAAGATTGTAGTTATTTCTAGTATAATCATTCTTATAGTTTATTTCGTAAAATTGATATTTCATTTGATTTCGATTCGTTTTATTGCTGGTGCAGGGTATAAAGCAGTTCGCGATATTCGCAGTAAGCTTTATAAAAAACTTAGAGAATTACCCCTTAACTATTTCTATCGCGAAAAAACTGGCTATATGATGAGTCGAATTGTAAACGATGTTGAATTCATCGCTCCCGTTATTTCCAGTAATTTAAGAGATTCAATCACGAATATATTTTATTTGATTACTCATCTAGCATTATTAGTTTATTTAAATTATAAATTATTTTTTATATCTTCTTTAACAGTTCCTTTGATCTTGTTTCCTATGATTTTTATTCTAAAAAAAATAGGAAAGTCATCCTATAGAACACAAAATCTATTAGCAGAACTTTCTTCTATTTTACAGGAGTTTTTAGGAGGTATTAAAACAATTCGTTCTTTTGCAATCGAAGATAAGGTTTTAAAACAACTAAAAGAAAAGAATCAACGTTTTAGTTGGAGGAGTTTTAAAGAAATATTTTATTTAAGAATGGGGCCCAACATAATCGAAATGACATCTACCATTTATACATTAGCAATTATTGGATTAGGAGTGTATTATATTGATTATACAAACTTTACAGGTGGTGAATTTTTTGCATTTTTATTGACGACCTTGTTTATTATTCGTCCTGTAATCCAGCTTTCGAGTATGTTAGGAAAAATTAAACAAGCATCGATTACTTCGCAAAGAATTCTCGAATTTTTAGAATTACCTTCTGATGTGAAAAACCCAATAAAGCCATATCCTAAAAAAGCACTTAAAGATACGATTGAGTTCCAAAATGTGTCTTTTATTTATCCAGAGACTACTAAAAAGGTACTGGATAATATATCGTTTAGAGTGAAAGTAGGTCAAACGATTGCAATTGTCGGAGAAAGTGGAAGTGGAAAATCTACCTTAATGGATTTACTGGCAAGATTTTTTGATCCAACAGAAGGAAGAATACTCTTTGATGGTATCGATATACGCGAATTTGATATTCATGATCATAGAAGTAGAATCGGTATTGTTCAACAAGAGACGTTTTTATTCCATGGAACAATCAAAGATAACATTGCTTATGGTTCTCCAAATTATTCCATGAAAGAAATCGAAAAAGCAGCGCGATTAGCTTATGCCCATGATTTTATAATGCAATTACCCGAAGGTTATGATACTATTATCGGCGAAAGAGGCATTAACCTATCGGGTGGACAAAGACAAAGAATAGCCATAGCAAGAGCAATTTATTATAATCCGGAAATCTTGATCTTTGACGAAGCAACCTCAGCACTGGACACAAAAAGCGAAAAATTATTGCAAAAGGCTCTTCAAAGATTACTTGCGAACAGAACTACTTTTATTATTGCTCATCGTCTTTCTACCATAGAAAAGGCTCATCTTATTATTGTTTTAAACCAAGGTAAAATTGTAGAGATGGGTACACATGAATCTCTGCTTAAAAAAGATGGTTTTTATGCTAAGCTTCAAAAAATTAGTCGTGAAGTATTAAGTTAAGAAGGGAAAAATATGGCAAATGAAAAAAATTTGTTATTAGTTGACGACAACGACAAATATGCAAAAATTCTTTCGGATTATTTCCAAAAGAAAAATTATTCGATTGATAGAGCATACGATGGTAAAGAAGCATTAGAAATGTTAGAAAAAAACGGAGTTGATTATTACGATATAATTTTAACTGATATAACAATGGAATCTCAATTAGCAGGATTAACGTTTTTAAAGAAAGCAAGAAAAATGGGCTATAAAGGAAAAACCATTATTGCAAGTACAGGTTTTAATTATTCTATTGCAATGATTTTTGCCCCCCTTTTCTTGAATCATTTAAAAGTAGATTACTTAATTCCAAAAACATCTGTATTAAACCATCAAATTGAATTTTATCCCTGTAAGTTTTTACCAAAAAAAGAAAGAGAAGTGATTCTATAAAAAAATTGACAAAAAAAATTCTTAATGTAAAAATTTAATAATGAGCCAAAATAACCTATTGGTAAGTTTTTTAGGTTTAGGCAGTGCAGGTAAGGGCTACGAAACAACCAAATATTATTTAAACACGCCAGATGATTTTATCGAAACCAAGTTTATTGTTATAGCTATATGTAAATTTTATAAAATTGATCAATTAATTATATTTACAACAAAAAGCGTAAAAGAAAGCGCTTCGAGTCCGTTATCGGAATTAAAAGAGGAACTAATCAAAAATAAAATTAATCTATTAGAAGAAGAAATTATTCCCGAAGGCAAAAACTTACTAGAACAAAAAGAGATATTTAAAAAAATCTTGAATTTACTAGAAAAATATCATGATTATAACTTTTATTTGGATATCACCCATGGATTTCGAAGTTTGCCATTAATATTTTTTTCGTCGCTTTTATATTTAAACAATATTTATAATTATCACATAGAAAAAATTTTCTATGGTGCCTATGAAGCAGGAGATAAAAATAAAAAAGAAACGCCGATTTTTGATCTTTCGTATTTGATAGAATTAATTGAATGGTCCACATGTGTTAATTTGTTTATGAATAGGTATGATTCATTTTTTTTAGAAAAGTTAATAAATAAAAAATATAAAAATCTTAATCCAAAATCATTTTCTTCTTTAAAAAGTTCCTTTAAATCTTTCTCAAATGAATTTTCTAATGTTCGTGTAACTAAAATTTCAGAAAAAGCAAAAAGCATTTTAATTTCTTTAGATAAATTAAAAAAAGAATTAGAACAAGATGCTCCATACTTAATTCCCATGTTAGATAAAACAAAGGAAGATATTGATAAATTAACATTAGAAGATCCAAAGATATTAGATATAAATCAATTAAAATTCCAAATCACATTAATGGAAAAATATTTAGAGAAAAACTTAATCCTCCAATCTGTTGTACTTTTAAGAGAATTTATCGTAAGCTTGGTATTGTTTAAAATTAATAAAACGGATAAATGGGACGATTACGAGTTTAGACAAAAGGTCATTAAGTTTCTTTTCATTAATGATCCATTCAGTGCGCTAAATGACGAAGAAATCGAGATTAAGAATAGTATCAAAAAAATTGATTCAATCGATAAAATACAACATTACTTAAATAGCATAAAAAATATAAGAAATAATTTTGTCCATGCAGGATTTGGTGGTAAAGAAGAATCTTTGGATAATCTTTCTAATCATATTAAGCAAATATTAGAAGAATTAAAAAAATTATTATGAAATTTTATATTAATTTTTATATATTATTACTAATATTTTTAATTTCCTGTAAAACAACTGTTCCCATTAAGTATCCTAAGTTTCCCGAAGGAATAGAAGGCAGTAAGTTAAGACAGGTTTTAAAAAATAAAAAAAAGATAGCTGTTGTAGTAAAAGAATTACCCAACGATATAAAGAATAACTTAATCAAATACCAGAATTATAACGAATGGCAAGAAACAGTTCGTGCAGCAATGAAAACGACCTTAGAAGAATATGGTTATTATGTTGTTGTAGATATAGAAAGTAGATCTCAAAGATATAATGAATTGGCAAGAAGTCAAACTGGGATAACGAAAAATCAAAAGGCATTAGGACAAGAACTTAACATCGATCATTTATTTTATGTGAACATGACAGCAGCACCGCGTTTAGAATGTAAGACAGAAACAATTACAAATTATAGACAAGTTAAAAAAAGGATTAAAACAAAAGATGGTATTGTAGAAATATCAGAAATAGTGCCAACAAAAGAAATTCAACGAATTTTATATTTAACAATCTTTCTAGAAGCAACCCTAGTGAACATAGAAACAGGTCGTTCTATCAGTAGTTCAAGTCAAGAGCCATATGTATTGTCTGGCTTTGTGGGAAATCCCGATTGTCCTTCGGAATTAGTAGCTTTTAACGAAGCGATTAAAACAGCTGCTAAGAAGATTGCAGATAGGTTGTCACCTCGTGTGGAAATCATTCCTGTTCCATTAGAAGAAAAAGATCCATCAATCAGTGTTGGAAATAAAAAACTTGTAAATCAATTATTAGAAGATGGCGTTAAATGGATGGAATCTGGAAATGTTGAAGAAGCCATCAAATCTTGGCAACTAGCATTAGAAGAATCCGAAGGAACATCTAAATCCGCTTATTGGAATATAGCTGTTGCTATGTGGTATCAGGGAGAATTAGAACAAGCTCAGAAGTATTTTGATCAAGCAATGAAGTTAGGAGGATCAGATTTTTTTGATTCTTCTAAAAGAAAATTTTATACTATTTTTAAGCAAGAAAAAAAACGCATCGAAGAAGAGGAAGATTAAATCAATCTTTTAATATATTATAAATAAAGTTTTTTTCGTCGTAGATTTCGCATTTTGCTAATGGATAACAGATTTGATGAAACATTTTGCCATTTAAATTCGGCTGTTTAATGACGGCAATTTTTCCATTCATTAGTGCCATACAATAAATATCATTATCGAAATCCATGTAGTAGAGGGTTCCATATAATATAGGACCAGAATTATCTTTAAAGTAGACTAAGTTTGTGATTCCATAATTTTGGATTAATTCTTTTTCGCTAAACGATAAAACCACCTTCTCTTTGTTTAGACCTTTTATTTTATTGCATATTGTTGGAATTTGATCGTATATTTCTGTATTTCCGATGGTGATGGTTTTTTTTGCAAAATAAAGACAAGATAAAAAAAGTAAAAGAATACCCAACAGCAATTTTTTCCAAAGCATAAAAACATAAAAAAATTAAAATGGATATTGTCTATATTTTTAGATATATTTCATAATTATATTATTTTACAAAAAAAATCTTGAATCTAAAAAATATTCTTGCAAATAAATCAAATTACGATAAAGTGAAATAAACAAGGATCTTTTATGAAAAGAAATATTTTAAATTTTATGGTAATAATTTTATTTTTAGGTTGTGGTGCGAGTGTTCCTATTAAATTTCCTAAATTTCCCGATGGAACAGAAGGAAAAAAATTAAAACTAGTATTAGAAGGGAAAAGAAAAGTCGGTGTTGTTGCAAAAGAACTTCCACCAGCGGTAAGAAGAGGATTGGATCAATATGGTTTAGCAAGCGAATGGCGGGAAACAGTTCGTGCAGCGATGAAAACTACCTTAGAAGAATATGGTTATTATATTGTGGTAGATATTGATAGTAGATCTCAAAGATACGATGAATTAGCTCGAAGTCAAACTGGTATTACAAGAAACCAACAAGCATTAGGACAAGAATTAAATGTAGATCATCTTTTTTATGTTAATATGACGGCTGTTCCTCGTGTGGAATGTAAAATCGAACTATTAAAAGATGCCGCTGCTGCTGCCGCTGCCGCATTACAATTAGCGATGGCAGCAAAGGGGGCAGAAGTAAAAACAGATAATACAACAATTTCTAGACCAACAGGTGTTTTATATTTAACAGTATTTGTAGAAGGAACACTTGTAAACGTAGAGACAGGACGCTCTATAAGTTATTCTGTTCAAGAACCTTATCGATTAGAAAATCAAGTGGGGAATAGGCAATGTCCATCGGAATTAGTTGCTTTTAACGAAGCTTTAAAAAATGCTACCAAAAAAATTGCAGATAGATTATCTCCGCGTGTTGTTACTGTAATGATACCACTCGAAGAGAAGGACAAAGAAATAGAAATTGGGGATAAAAAAACAGTAGAATTGTTATTACAAGATGGAATAAAATGGATAGAAGCTGGCGATGTAGAACAAGCAATTAAATCTTGGGATGCTGCATTAGAAGAAAGTGGTGGCACATCTAAAGCGGCTTTATGGAATTTAGCTGTTGCAAAATGGTATCAAGGGGATTTAGATAAAGCACAAAAATACTTCGATCAAGTTACCAAAATGGGAGGAACAAAGTTTATAGATTCCAAAAAAAGACAAGCAATTGCAATTTTTAAAATAGAGAAAAAACGTATCGAAGAAGAAGGGGAATAAATTAATTTTCTTGGGCAATTAGTTTTTAAAATAATTGTGTTCTATGCTTTCCATAGAAGATTACGAAGATCAATTTTTAGCACCTTATGCATTAAAAAACAAAGAAAACGAAGGTAGAATTTATTCAGAAGAGGAAGATCCCTATCGAACGAATTTTCAGCGCGATAGGGATAGAATTATTCACAGCAAAGCATTTAGGCGATTGGGCTATAAAACACAAGTTTTTGTTAATACAGAAGGAGATAATTACAGAACGCGACTAACTCATAGTTTAGAAGTAAGTCAACTTTCTCGATCTATTGCAAGTGTATTAAGATTAAATAAAGATTTTTCAGAAACCATTGCATTGGCTCATGATTTAGGTCATACACCTTTTGGACATGCAGGACAAGATATTTTACATAACTTAATGCAACATCATGGTGGATTTGAACACAACAAACAAAGTCTTAGAATTGTCACTCTCCTCGAAGAACGATATCCTTATTGGAAAGGATTAAACCTAACCAAAGCTACTCTAAAATCATTGATGAAATATGGCGAAATTTACGAAGATGACCTTCATTTATACGAATTAAGCAAACAGAAAAAAGAAGAATTTCCTCCATTAGAATGTGTATTAGTAGATCAATGTGATAGAATCGCTTACATACACCACGATATAGAAGATGGGATAGATTCTGGTTATATAGAATTAGATCAAGTCCTTGAATTGGAATATTGGAAAAATCTTTATAAAAAAGCTGAACAAGAATGGAAGGATCATTTTTCGAAAGCACGAACACCTCATAAAATTCGTATGTTGATTCGTATTTCTTTAAATTTATTTATAAAAGATTTTATAGAAAATTCTAAAAAAAATTTAGAGCAACTGGAACTCACCTCGATTCAAGATGTTTATAAACTTAACAAAGAAACCAATCCATTAAAAAATTCGATGGAATTTCAAGAAATTACTTTTGTAGTTTATGAATTTTTAAAACAAAATTTATACCAGCATCCCGAAGTTTTAGCTATGTCCAGAAGAGGAGAAAGAATCATTCAATTTCTTTTCGAAGAATATAGAACCTATCCAGAAATGATGCCAAAACATATCCAAGAAAGAATTAAAGATTATGGTTTGCATAGAACTGTTGCAGATTATATTTCTGGAATGACAGATCGATATGCTTTTAAAAAATACAAACAGTTATTGGATATTTAATGATTACTTATAACATGTGCTAATGCTTGTTCAGCAAAAAAATTGGGAAATAAATAAACTTCTCCAAATTTATGAAAATACGCTTCTTTTATAATTTTTAATTTTTTGGATTCGCAGAATTCATGGAAGTCTTGGATAGAGAAATATTGTAAGTTCGGGCTTTTGTACCATGGATAGGGCATGGAAGGAGTTACAGGAGTTCTACCTAAAAACATAATCTGAAATCGTATATTCCAATGAGCAAAATTGTTATATGCAAGAATTAGATTTTTCCCTACACGAAAAACTTCGTCTAAAACTTTGTTGGGATCGTATAACTCTTGGAATGTACCTAAAAGCAAAATATAGTCAAATGAATGTTGAGCATATTGATCCAATCCATCCATTATATCCCCTTGATGGACTACCAAACCCTTTTGAATACACTTAGATACGAGGTCAGAATTAATTTCTACTCCTTCTCCGATAATTTTTTTTTCGTCAATCAATTCTTTTAGAAAAGAACCGTCTCCTGTACCTAAATCTAATACTTTTGCACCTTCCGGTATCCACTCTTTTACTTTTTTGTAGACCTGTTTATAGAGCATTTACGTTTACTCCATTTTTTTGTAATTGATTGATCTCTAAATCTAAAAAGGAATCAATCACTGTGGATAGTTCCTGATTAGGTATTAAAAAAGAATCATGTCCGTAAGATGTATCGAGATTCATGTATGTTACAGATTTATTCGCTCTTTTTAGGAGTTTTACAATCTGTCTTGATTGCTCTGGTGGATATAGCCAGTCAGATTCAAAGCTTATAACTAAAAACTTTGATTTGATTTTTTTTAGTGCTTCTTCAGGATTTTCTATATTGTAGAACCAATCAAACATGTCTAATGCTTTGGTAATGTATAAATAGGAGTTGGGATCGAACCTTTTTACGAAACTTTCGCCTTGATATTGTAAATAACTTTCTACGGAAAAGAATATAGGAAAAATATCCGAAGGTTCTGGATTACGTTGTGGTTTTCTTCCAAATTTTTCTTCCATGATTTGTGCACTTAAATAAGTAATATGACCGATCATTCTTGCAACAGCTAATCCATGTTCTGGTCTTTTGTCTTGTGTATAGTTACCATTATTCCAATTGGGATCGGACATGATGGCTTGTCGTCCAACTTCGTTGAAAGCAATTTGCATTGCTGAATGTGCCATGCAAGTAGCAATAGGAATACAAAGATGAACCATATCGGGATAATGCAAAGACCATGTTAATGCTTGCATACCTCCCATCGATCCACCAATAACTGCAAAGAGTTTTTCGATTCCTAAGTGTTGCATTAGAAGATATTGGGCTTTGACCATATCTTGTATTGTGATGGGAGGAAATTGCATATTATAAGGTTGGTTCGTTTTAGGATTGATAGAAGTTGGTCCTGTTGAACCATTGCATCCACCAATTACATTAGAACAAATCACATAAAATCGATTTGTATCGATGGCTTTATTAGGACCAACATAATCATCCCACCAACCAATAGCACCAGTTTCTTGATCTTGCCCTGCGACAAGAGCATTTCCAGATAATGCGTGGGTAATTAGGATCACATTGTTTTTTTCGCTGTTTAAATTTCCAATCGTCAAATAATTAATATCCACATACGGAAATTGATAACCAAAGGTTGTTTCGAAGCCGGGCAATCGAACAGTTTGTGTTTTTACGAACCCTAAGTCTGAATAATATTTTTTTGCCATTTTTATAAATTGTTTAAACCTTTTCTAAAGCTTGTTTTATGTCTGCTTCTATATCTTCGTAAGCTTCTATACCCACAGATAACCTAATAAACGAAGGTGTTACCCTTGCACTTAGTTGTTCTTCTTCGGTTAACTGGGAATGTGTTGTAGAAGCTGGATGAATTGCTAAAGTTTTTGCATCACCAATATTTGCTAAATGGGAAATCAATTTTAAGTTGTTGATAAATCTTTTGCCATCTTCTACACCACCTTTTAACTCAAAACCTACTAATGCACCATATAATCCCCGATGAAAATATTTTTTCGCTAAATTGTAGGTTGGATGTATTTCTAATCCTGGATAAATTACTTTTTTTACTTTGGGATGTGATTGTAAAAATTGAGCTACTTTCAATGCGTTTTGACTATGTCTTTCCATTCGGAGGTGTAAAGTCTCTAATCCTTGTAAAAACAACCAAGCATTAAAGGGACTCATACTTGCACCAATATCTCTAAGCCATTGAACCCTAGCTTTAATAATATACGCAATGTTGACTCCACCAAAAGGTTCAAACTTACCAAAAACATCCCAATATTTTAATCCATGGTAAGAAGGATCAGGTTCAGTCATAACGGGATGCTTTCCTTGATTCCAAGCAAATTTTCCCGAATCAACAATAATTCCACCAATGGATGTTCCATGTCCTCCAATAAATTTCGTTGTAGAATGTACTACTATATCGGCACCAAAATCGAATGGTTTACATAAGTAAGGTGTTGCAACAGTATTATCGATGATTAAAGGAATTGCATTTTCGTGAGCAATTTTACTTACAGCTTCGAAATCCAATACATCTAAACCTGGATTTCCCATTGTTTCTGCGAAAATGAGTTTTGTTTTTGGTGTAATTGCTTTTCGAAAATTTTCGGGATCTGCTGGATCTACAAAATGTACTTTAATTCCCATTTGCGGCAATGTATAATGGAATAAATTATAAGTTCCTCCATACAAGCTACTAGAAGATACAATTTCGTCCCCAGCAGTTGCAATATTCATAATAGAAATTGTGATAGCTGCTTGACCTGAGGATGTTGCTAACGCTCCGACTCCACCTTCCAATGCAGCAATTCTTTTTTCTAGAACATCTGTTGTAGGATTCATGATTCTTGTATAAATATTACCAAATTCCTTTAACGCGAACAAATTTGCTGCATGTTCAGTACTATCAAAAACATAAGATGTTGTCTGATAAATTGGAACTGCTCTTGATTTTGTTGTTGGATCGGGTATTTGTCCTGCATGTAATGCTAGCGTTTCTTGTTTCATGCTTTTTTCTCCACCTAGATTAAACTTAAAAGATAAGAATTCGAGATATATTAATGTTGTCAAACATATTATTTATTATATAAAACTAATATTATGTTAAACAATAAAATCTCTAAAAATTTCATGATAAAATGAAAAATATCTAAGGTTTCGCTAAATATAAATAGTAAAGTTATTCCCAGTAAAAACCCAATGTTAAATATAAATATTTCTTTGTTGGAATAAAATTTTTTTATTAAGATCATCAGCGTGCTATAAAATAAAAAAAAAGAGTAGGGATAATAAAATAAAATAATCGCTAATGGCAAGTAGAAGATAAAACATATATATAAGTTAATGTGGATCAAACTTTCCTTTTCTGGATGGTAGTAAAAAAATACATAGATAAAGAAAGGAATTATTAAATAAATAATATAAAATTTATATATATCATATTTTAATAAATATAATAAAATAAAAAAAAACACATTAATCAGAATAAATATTAAAAAAAATACGATGACTTTATTTTGATGTTCCCACATAAACATTTTTATATTCTAGTTGATTAAATAGATTGATTAATTCGATTACATCTCCATGTTTTGTGTTTTTATCAGCATTAATGAGGATTCTGATCTTCTTTTTTTCTTCTACCGATTTATCCTTAAAGGCTTTTTCTAAATCTTCTTTTTTGGTTAATTTATTTTTATAATAATAGTTTCCCTCTTTGTCTAAACCGATAATTTCTTCGTATTGGGTTTGAGCATTTTTGTTTGTTCCTCTGGGAAGTTGAATTTCAATCGATGTTAAATAAATACTTGGAGCAGAAATCATAAAGATAATCAACAATACAAGAATAACATCTGTAAATGGTGTAATATTGATTGTACTAATTATATCGTTTTTTTTATGATTTTTTTTCATAGTATATTTTTAATTTTAATGCACTTTTGATTACTTCTAGTTGTAATTCGATTTTTTCAATCGTTTTTCGAAAATAGTTAAACGAAAAGGAGGAGGGAATGGCTACAATTAACCCAATTGCGGTAGCAATCAATGCCTCCGCTATACCTCGGTTTATTTCTGTCATGTTGGTTTCGCCTAAATGCATAAAAGAACGAATGATACCAAATACAGTTCCTAATAAACCAATAAAAGGGCTTAAATTCCCCATTGTAGCTAAGAAAATCAAATACTTTTCTAAATGCAGGATTTCTTTATTGTAAAATTGATAGAATATTTCTTCGAAATTGTTTATATTTTCGGGTTCTTGCAATTGTTTGATAAATGTTATCCAGTTGATGGATAAAATCTTCTTAGAATTGTAAAAAGAATCTAATATCTCTTGGGTAGAAATGTTTTTCTGGGAATTCAATTTCTCTTCGAAACTTGTGATAAAATTTATATAGTTTTTATAATATAATATCCGCTCAATGATGATGATTATTACTAATATTAATATAACGAAAAGTATTAAAACAATCGGGCCACCAGATAGAATAATAAATTTCCAATCCATAATATTTTCAAAGAATTTTTTTAGTGATGATTAATCAATTGATTTTTTTGTTTCTGCTAAGATATTATTAAGGATTTTTTTTACATCGCCTTCGCAGGTTCCACAGTTTGAGGAACATTTTGTTTGTTTTTGTAATTCGTCGAAGGTTTGGATGTTGTGTTTAAAAATTGCATTTTTTAGATCTCCTTCCGTAAGACCAAAACAAAGACAAACATATCTAGGTCTTAAAACTTGATATAGTTCATAATTGTCCATTAATAAAAATAAAATAAAAGCGCCAGAATCTGGCGCCATCTTTTATTTAAATTCTTGAGATTCTACATCGTTTTTATTTACTCGAATTACACCTTGTGGTGTATGGATTACCATTAAGTTTTCTGTTTGAGCAATTACAGTACCATTGATTTTTTTACCATTTCGTAATGTAATAACTTCTAATTTTTTGTAATGTTCTTTTAATTCTTTTTCTGTTTTAAGCTGTTTTTTCGACGCATTTTCTTCTATTTTTTTGAGAATTTCTTCTTCTTTTAGTTTTCTTTCTTCTTGTTTTTTAGCAAAAATTTGATCTACAGCTTGTCCTTGTTCAATTTGTTTTAATTCTTCTTGATTTAATGTGACCATTGTTTCTTTATCTACTATTAACTCTGGAGAAATTTCTGATTTTTCTGTTTTAACTACTTGGGTTGTTTCTTTTACATTTTTTGTAAGATCTTTTATGTCTTCGGATTTAGCAACATCTTCTATTGAAGATTTTTCTGCTTTTTCGTTAAGTTTTACAATTTTCTTTTCTATAGATGGGTCTAATTGAGCAGTTTGATTTTCTTCAACAACTACTTCTTTTTCTTCAAGTTTTTTTAAAGATTGTAGATTTTCATTTTTTTCTATTTCTTCTTTAGAAGCTTTTTCTAATGCAACTACTCTTGGTTTTACTGCAACTTTTCCTTCTAATACTTTAACAGTACTTGTTTTTTCGAATGGGTCAACTTCCACAGCAAAAGTTGTTCCTCTTACACCCGCAATTGCAGTTGGTGTTGCGACTTTAAAGTCTTCTTTTGTGGTTGCTTTTTTAATGTTAGCAATCATATTTCCATTTTGCATTTCGAGTTTAGTTTCCCCACCAGCATCTCCAGATAGACTTTTTACACTTAGATAGGTCATTTCTTTAACTCGAATTGCAGAACCGGTTTTCGTTTGCAAATCCACCTTACCATTTTCTGTTTTAATAGAATCTTCTTCGTAAACAAACATTCCCATTTTGGCTGGTATCTCTTGGACTTTTCCTTGTTCATCTTTCCTAATGATTTTTACATCACCCGTTACAAAAGTAATAACCAACTTGTTTTTTTCTTGTGTTATTTGCTTTTGTTCTTTGCATAATGGTAATAAAGCAATTACCATGCTGATAAAAATTATTTTTTTAAACTGAATCATTTTAAACCTCCTAAAAGTTCTATTTATTCAAAAGTAATTTCTTTTACATCATCTATATTAACAATAAAAATGCCTGTCGTGGTATGTAGAATAATTTTGTTTCCAACTTGGGATGCTATTACACCTTCTAAGATTCTTCCATCCACCAAATGGATCTTTTCCACCCTTTTATTATAGACTTTTTCTATGTCTTTTTTGTTCGTTGTAGTGGGAATTTTTGACAGATTTTCCCACAATTCCTCATTTTCTATGATTGAAAGATTTTGTTCCATCTCTTTAAATAAGACATCCAAATCGGATTTTTTTGCAACTTTTTTTTCGATTTTTTTAATTTTTTTGTCAAAAAGAAATAGATTATTTGGAGTTAGAGAACCTTTATTTTTTAATTGTATATAACCCGATTCAAGTTCTTTCGTGTAGATTATAACGTTGCCTTTATGTACTTCAATTTCTGTTTTATCTGAATTGTTATTCACATAAAAAAAAGTACCACGAACCCCAGCAATTGCAGAGGGTGTTTCTACATAGTAATTTTCTTTGGGTTTTAGAGATTTAACATTATGATAACTAATCCCCTGTTCTTGGAAAATTTTCCAAAGGTTTTCAGATTTAGTTAGTGTTATCGTTGTATTTTCTTTGATGCGAATTTGAATTCTTTTATCCAAAACAATTTCTATAGTGCTTTTGTCGTAAGTCTTTATTGTGGAATTTTCTGTAATTGTCGTACCTTGGTAAACATCTTGATTTTTGTCCTCGGAAATTAAATCAACCTTTCCTTTAATAAATAATACAACTCCAATAATATCCTTCGATTTTACAGATGTAAGATTTTGTGATTGCCATAGAGTTGTTTCAAAATTAAATTTTTGCTGATAAAATAAAAATATAATGATAAACACAAATATAAAAGAAGCTGCAATTTTTATAAAATCTTCAAAATAAAAAGTTTTTTCAGGTAAAAAGGTAGGTTCATTTTGTTTGTTGAAATAAAATTCACTATTAAATTCTGGTGTTTTTATTTTAGGTTTTACTTTTAATATTTCTTCTATTTTCTTTATATCATTTTCATTATATTTCATATTTGATAGCTCATACTAATTAAGACATTTGAATTTTTATTTTTTGCATATATTTCATATTATTTTTTTTTCTTTTGCTATTTTTAACAATTTTTTTTGAATTTTCTGTAACGCCCTTGTTGCAGAAGATGGGCTTTTATCGATGATTTCTGCAATTTCCTCGATTTTTAAATTCGATTGATATCTTAGAACAATCAGAGTTTTTTCGTAGTTATCTAAGTATTCCAATAGTTCATTTAAGACTTTCTCATTATAGCTCTCGTCTTCTTCGCTAATATAGTTTTCTTCTGGATTAGTTGTCTCTTCTCTTGTATCGATAGCATCATCATAACTTATTACAACAAATTTTTTTAACTTTCTATAATTATTGATAAATAAATTTTTCGCAGTTTGAAATAAATACGTTTTAGCCTTATTTTTGTCTTTTATTTTGTTTTCGGATGCTTTTTTGATAAAATTTAAGAAGGTATCTTGCAATAAATCACAAGACAATTGATAATCTTTGGTCATTCTATAAAGAAAGATCAATATATCGTTAGCATATTCATCATAAAGTGCTTTAATAAAATCCTTCTCGGTATTATTGTTTAAATCCATATCTTTTTATAGAATATTTAATCTATTTGTTTGAAAATATAAATAAAACTTATTTGTCTACTAATTTTTTTTGTTAATAATTTTCATTTTAGAGATATTATATTATGTGAAGATAAGAATAACTTCTTTAAGTTTATTAATTTGGGTTAAGGGCATCATGGGTCAATCTTATATTATGTCGTATTATAACAAAAACTTCGTCGATGAAAAACTTCCTTCTTCTCCAGAATTGTTCTATCTTCAAGAGTTTCATCAAAATCAGTATAACATAGATTTTTTAATCATGTATAAAGACAAAAAAGAACATTCTTTAAGCATTGATCTTGATATATTTTGGGGAAGCTATAAGTTTAAGTTATTTGGTGGCAATTATTTACTTAATCCCCTTTGGAATAAACTAGTATTTCTAAGAAATGATTTTTCTAATGAGGGGGATTTTCTTCAAAAAAGAATCTTGCAAGGGATTTATATTTCTTTTTGGAATTATCAGAATTTTTTTTCTTATGGTACTTTTTATTTAGAGGATTTTAGCAAAGGTATTTTTCTTTACAACCAAAATAGCATATTCTTATACGATTTTTATAATAAAAAATATATATTATTTAATAAATTATTGTATAAAAATTTATATTCTTTTATTAATTTGTCGGGAGAAAAAAAGAATATCTATGGTTATTCTATTGTTGATTGGAATACAGATAATCATCA
>FMJZ01003615.1_pt1 | contig 58310 bp, 48 predicted proteins | sample 1987881 | NCBI WGS metagenome assembly FMJZ01 (sample SAMEA4378227, study PRJEB15110) | soil metagenome | biome: soil; feature: Field; material: Soil | place: India | collected 2015-03-11 | depth 0 m
GGGGGTGTCGGGACCTTCCATTACTTTCAGGTTGATGTTCCGACAAACCTTCCGGGCTGGCGCATTGTGTTAAGCACTGCGATGCAGATGCTGATCTGTACGTACGGCGGGATGCGCGGCCTACCACCGGCACTTATCTCAAGGCCAGCAGCAGCCGGCCTGTGGACACGATCGTGCTGACTGAGAGCGAGGCAACAAACGCTACATATTTCATCGGCGTGTATCTGCCTGCTGGCACGCCTACGAACTCGGTTTACACGCTCACGGTCGAAACCAACTGGCTGCGCACTCTTGGTTGGGACCCTGGGACAACCGATCTCGGCACGCAGGTTTACACCAACACAAGCGCCTCAGGCGGCGATTACTATTTCAAGGTAACCACGCAGAACACGGCCAATGGCGCGTGGCGTACCGCGCTTTGCGTACTCAGCGGCGAGGCGGACCTTTATCTGCGTCGGGGGTCGCCCGCGCTAACCTACGCTTATGACTACGCGTCAATGCGGGTTGGGTCGGACGGTATTGTGCTTGCGCAGTCGGCGCATTGGAGCCCGGGGCAGGAATGGTATTTGACGGTTTGCGCCACGCCCGGCGCGCAATGGACGCTTTTGACCGGCGAGGCCCATGTCCAACAGCTCCCGCCATTGACTGACGACGCTGGTAGCGGGACAAACGCGGTCATTGGTCCCGAGGGTGTGCGGTTTTTTAAGACGACGATTCCGAGCGGCACGCTGGCATGGCGCCTCGGTTTGAACGGCATGACAAACACCATCCTTGTAGACGACACGCGCGCACCGATCTTGTATGGGTCGGCAGGGGGCGGGTATTACGATTGGCGCGGCGATGCATCGGGCGTGGCCAACCCGTACAACCTACTCATGAACGGGCACAAGACCGTCACCGCGGTCTTCGGCATCACCAATGATTGCGGTGCAGATTACAGGTTCCAGTTGACCCTGGCCAGCTCGGCCGGTTCACCGCCGGATTTGCAGGATATCGGGGTAGGGAACACGTTCGTAAGCGAGACAGTGGACGGTTGCTCGCGCGTTGTGCGCCTGTTGCCGTTGCACAACGGGCTGCAACTGGTGCCGACAACCGGCGTCATGCCGACCAACGTTTACACGATTGTGATGCTGTTCCGGCTTGACCAAACGAATGGCTACCGCCGGCTTGTTGATTTCAAGGCGGGCACGTCGGACTACGGGTTGTATGTCTATAATGGGCGGTTGTTTTTCAAGCCAACTGTTCAGGCGCCCGCACCCACGATTGCGGCGGGCAACTATGTCCAAGTTGTGGTAACCCGCGATGGCACAAACGTGGTCGGTTATGTCAACGGCATCCGGCAGTTTAGCTTTACAGACACAAGTCTGTACGGCGTGATCAGCAGTGCTAATGCATTGCGGTTCTTCAAGGACGACGGGGCAACAGAGGAATCAGGCGGTGCAGTGGCGCGGATTCGGCTGTATCCGGCGGCTATGCCCGATGCGCAGGTGGCGCTTTTGGACCGTGCCGACTGCTTTGCCTTGCCGTATTTCCAGCGGGTGTATTTGCTGACGAATGTACTGCATCTGCCGGTGACGAACGTGGTCCCCGGCATTTCATATCGTTTGCTCGCCTCGACGAACCTGACCGACTGGTCGGCTATTCAAACCAGTACACCGCCCGTTGACCCTACGTTGTTCACCGATCCGCACGCGACCAATTACCGGTACCGCTTTTACCGACTGGTTACGCCGTAATCGCAGGTGCCGGCTAACGCCGCCACTGCAGTTTCAATTCTGCATGCGAACTGAGAGCCTCTGCGACTTGCGGGATGTCGGTTATTTTCAGTGCGTTGAGGTAATCCGTGCCGGTCATGTGTGACTGCGGTAAATCAACCAGTTCGAGTCGTTTGATCGCTGGCTCGAACAACGCTGCGTAGAGTGCATTGCAAGCCATGTTTCCGCGGGCGCGTAACTCGATTGCGCAGGGTGCATTTGTGGGCAATTGGCATACAGCGCGTATCGCACGTCGGATGTCCCACACGCGCATGCCATCAAGTGTTTGGCCCAGCAGCATAAACCTGCGCCGGATTTTTGTGAGCGATTTTTCGTCGGTCGTCCACGCTGTGTGACCGATGCCACGCGGCGCAAAAAGTGCAAGTGCCCATCCACGCTGTGCGAGCGCTGTTCTAAGCGTGGCAAATCGCTCAGGCGAAATATTGGCGTTGTCCAGCCCTGCAAGCTCTTCCGCTAGTTCGTTTGTGAACACCGCTCCTAGAGTTTCAAACCATTGGACCCAATCGGGTTGATCGAGCACTTCAAGCACGAGCGTGCCGGTGCTCTGTGCGGTTGTTGGCTCGAGCAGGTAAAGTTTGAGCTGTGTGTGATGTTGGCTGACGAACTCAAACACTCTTAGCTGCACGCCGTCTAGTTTGGCTTGCACGGTCTGTTTTAATTCCAACGGCGGTTCATTGTGTGGCCACCCGGCAAAAACTTTCTGGCGCAGCTCGGTTCGTAGTTGCTCGACTGATCTGTGCGCAGGGGATTGTAAAGGAGCAAATACGTCGGTTGCGTTTGTGTTGAGTGCATCTGCTGGCAACTGGTTAAACACGCGCAACTGTTCACGTGGCAACAGTTTCGGTGTGTCAAGTGTAGGCTCGGCGGCATCCTGCTTGAGGAACTTGTTGAACCACCGCAGCACTGCCAGGTGCAGTTCAGCCGTTTCTGTGTGCGCCCCGGGTGCAATCACTAGTCCCAATTTATTCGTTGCACCGCAAAGGTCGTAAATGCGCCTGACCTTCTGGTAGATGCGGATTGTGCTGTCGAGTTTGAATATCGGGTCGTTGTCGGTTGCACCGATTAACAACGGCCGGGGCGCAGCCAGCGCCGCCAGTTGCGGAAAGTCCCATCTGTGAATATTGATAAAAAAGTTGCAGTCGCAGTGCCGGTCGAGCACGCCGTCTAGGATATGACTTTGCAGGTCTGCAAGGCCGGCCAGTGGCGCTGCCGCTTTAATCCGATCGTCGAGCGCCGTAACAGTCCAACTGTAAGCGCCCCCACCTGAATGACCGGTTACACCTAGCCGGTTGGTATCGACCTCGGGCCTGGTGCAAAGGTAATCCAGCGCGCGGGTGCCGAACCATGCCTCGACACCAGCGGGTGTGTAGCCGCGGTTGTTCCACCACCACAGACCGAGATCGCGTGTGCCGGTATGCACGCCTTGTATTTCGCCGAGCTGAAGTGAGTCGAGCACTAGACACACATAGCCGTTACGGGCAAACAACAGGCCGTTGTGTTGGTAAGCTGTTTTGTTGCCGAAGCTGGTGCCGTTTGTTGTCTGGCGCCAGTGCCCGCTTAGGTAAAGAATCCCTGGGGCAGGGCGGGTCAGGTTTTTCGGCAGATACAAGTTTGCAGTGCAATAAAGGCGGGGCAGGGCTTGGAAACAGACCTTTTCGATGACAAGACCCTCGTGCGCGATTCTGCCTGTTACAACAGGCTGCAGGTCGGTCCGGGCCGGCATCGGCCACAGGCCGAGCATTTCAAGCAATTGTTGACGATAGAGCGTGTTTTTTGTTTCCCAGTCAGACCGCGTTTTTATCTCGGTCAGGCAACGATTCGCGATCTCGGCCACCTCGTTGTTGAAATACTCGGCTAGTTGTGCCTGAGCTAAGTTTGTTCCCGACAGAGTTACGGCGGTTTGTGCACTCAATGGCGCCGCCGCTGTACACACGAAAACAATGCAACCTAATAATGCGCAACGCATGCGAAGACAATTGTCAGTGAATTGCTATGTGTTGCAAGAAGTGAGTAATCGCGATCAAGTTCGATTTGCGACTCTCACTAAGTTTGACTGCTAGTTTGCAGCGAGATGACGATGGTTTGCGATGTTGTCGTTCTTGCGGATTAGTTGCTCGGATTCCGGGACGCGCAGGTGCCAAAAGTCCGTTCCCGTTGTTGGCCGCTGAAGTGTGCATTACGAACTTTTTGTGGCCAAGGACAAAGGTCGAATCAATCGGCGTAAAAATCTGCTTGCGCATTTTGCATTGCTACAGGCCAATTATTGCATGCACACTTTGCCGCATACACTGTCGTGTTTTGTGTGTGGTGAGGCCAACCCGGCCGGGTTACAGCTCCGGTTCAATACAGACGGCCGCGTTGCCCGGGCGCGATTCACACCGCAGGCTGCGCATGTTGGGTTCAAAGGAGTTGTGCACGGGGGTATCATTGCAACTGTTTTGGACGAAGTCATGGTTTGGGCATGCGCTGTTCAGACCTGCAAGTTTGCTGTGTGCGCTGAACTAACCGTGCGTTATCTGAAGCCGCTCACGCCCGGCCAAGAGCTACTGTTAACCGGCCGACTGACAGCAAACCGCAAAGGGCGCCTTTTTGAGGCTCAAGCCACGGCGCAGACTGTTGATGGAACAACGATTGCCGAGGCTTGCGGGAAATACTTGCCGATCAAGCCCGAGCAACTCCGTGAGTTTGCAGGTGACTTGGTCGGGGACGTACGCTGGCTGTTGGGCGAGTGAGATGGCATAGCAACCCGAATTCAGCGTTAAGGCCATGTTTGTGCGCCCAAAATTTCCAGGCCTTAATCCCGCCAGCCAATCGAATCGCCCACGAATGCGGTTTCGTAGGGACAACTCATCCCCACCTGTGCGCAGTCGAATCGGCGACGTGCCCCTACCAATTGAATGGTTAGCGCCGCATAGCCGCATGTGGCCGGTTTTGAAGTTTCTTCACACTCAAGCGTGGACTAAGAACGTTCTTGTTGGGAAGGATTTCGAGGGCGCGAGTGGTTGTCAGTGGCTTTGCAGTTGCTTTTCAGGCCGAGCTGGCAGATGATTTCACCATGAAACCGTTGAGTCTTGCTATAATTGCACTGTTGATCTGCCCACAGATTATAAGAGCAGCGGCCACGGAATCAAATACCGACCAGATCCGAACGCTTAAGGGCGACCTCATCGTTCACATATTAAATCACGCCACATTTGCGCTCGAATGGAATGAGCAGATGATTTACGTTGATCCGGTGGGGCCAGCGGAACGATTTGCCCGCCTCGATAAGCCCGACCTTGTATTGATCACGGATATCCACGGTGACCATCTTAGTGTTGACACACTGCGCGGTGTTGTCACAGACAAGACCCGGTTTGTTGTACCGCCCGCTGTTGCAGATCAATTGGCTGAGCCGCTGCGGAAACGGAGTGCTATCATGACCAATGGCCAGACAGAGACCGTCTTGGGCATCAAGATTGAAGCAGTGCCTATGTACAACACCACACCGGACCGCCTTCGGTACCACCCCAAAGGCCGCGGCAACGGTTACGTGCTCACATTGGGCGAGACTCGAATCTACATCAGCGGCGATACCGAGGACATCCCCGAAATGCGTAGCCTCAAGGACATAGACATTGCGTTTGTTTGCATGAACCTGCCGTACACAATGACGGTCGAGCAGGCGGCAAGTGCAGTGCGCGAGTTCAAGCCCAAAATTGTTTATCCATACCACTGTCGCGGGAGCGACCTTGAGAAGTTCAAATCACTCGTTGGAAATGACCTCGGCATTGAGGTCAGGTTACGCGATTGGTACAGGCCGTAAATACGAGTGCATTCGGCTGGTCGGGGTTTCAGTTGCGTGTGAGTGTCGGCAACCTGTGTAAAAATGAGCAGTGCCAGCGGTGCGTCATCCGAAGGCTGGAAAGCTCGACATTGTGTGGTAGAACTGGCCGTCATGAAGGTGCGCGGTGGCATGGGCAAACGGTCCGCGAAATTTAATAACTGCGGGAGAAACGGCGCGAACAAGTTCGAGTTGATCATTGGGCATAAAGGAGTTTTTGGCACCTGCAATTCGTGCGAGTTTAGCTCTTGCTGAAACCTGCAGCAGCCGTTCGATTGAGATGAGTGTGGCGGAGGGTCGTACTGCACAGCAACGTGCATGGCAATGTTCGATATTCAATCGCTCGATTTATCATGGTGTACCCAGTGTCGTGTTTTATTTCTTGTCCCGGCTAGAGTTTGCAAAATTCAACGTTGTTCTGTGCGAGGTTTTTATCCCCGCCGAACGGTTTATCGGGGTGAGTAATTGCCAGTTGGTGGTGCCAGAGGATTGTCACTTGACTGTGACCACAGGCGGGGTGAGTTTAATCACAAAAAAACGCATCTAATGAATGCCAAGTGTCTCTTGTGGGTGGCCCTTGCGCTGGGGCTTGTTTCCTGGTGTGGTTTCGGTGCTGTTGAGACGGGACAAATTAGGGGAAATTACGTCGAAGGCGAAGTTCTCGTCACTTTCAAGGAATCGGTTGATTGGGAAAAAGTGCGCGGCATGGCGCGGGTCCGGTCATTAGAAGTTGTCAGGCACTTTCCGCTGCTGTCGAAGCGGCGTGGGCGCGTCCACGCTTTGGTACGCGCGCCGCACCGGGCTACGGCGGCGTTAATTGCTGAGTTAAAACATGATCCGAGTGTTGAAAATGTGGAGCCTAACTACCTGCGTGAGCTTTGCGATATGCGGCCGCCGAACGACCCGCTGTTCCCCCAACTTTGGGGTTTACAAAACAGTGGCCAGTCAGTAAACGAGGTCAGCGGCATGGCCGGTGCCGACATAAGTTTCTTGGCGGCATGGGGGATGTGCTTGGCTGCTACAAGCGAGGTTGTGGTGGCCGTGGTTGATACCGGCGTGGATTACACTCATCCGGATATTGCGCCGAATATATGGACGAATGCTGCCGAAGTGCCCGGCAACGGCATTGATGACGATGGCAACGGTTACGTGGACGATGTGGTGGGCTACGATTTCGCCGGCTGGACCAACGATCCCAGTGATTCTTCCGACCACGGTACGCACGTTGCTGGAACTATAGCCGCAGTCGGAAACGACGGGCAGGGTATTATTGGAGTGAATTTTCGGGCGCGTATAATGGCCCTAAAAGCATCGACTACCGGGACCAGTTTGCCAACATCGGCAGTTATCGGGGCTGTCGAGTATGCTACATTGATGAAACAGCGCGGGGTCAATGTGGTGGCGATTAATGCATCGTATGGCAGTTCCGACTTTACCGAGATGGAGCGCGATTCAATCCTTGCCGCTGGCGATGCGGGTATTGTTTTTTGCGCAGCTGCAGGAAACAGGTCAACAAACGTGGATGCGACACCTTACTACCCGGCCTGTTATCAAGCGCACAACTTGATCGCGGTGGCGGCCTCTGACCAAAGCGACTCGCTTGCAAGTTTTTCCAGTTTTGGCGCGACGAACGTTGACCTGGCAGCTCCTGGGGTGAACATAGTGTCAACGATCCCGCCCTTGTATGGGTTTTCGTGTTACGTCCAGCTCGGGTCAAATGTTTATAGCGGTCAACCGATGACCTACTCGAGCGAAACCACGGGTATAACAGGCATGATTTACGATTGTGGTTTGGGTTACCCTACGAATTTCCCTCCAGAGGTGCACGGCAACATCGCACTTATCAAACGCGGTGAGATATTCTTTTCTGTCAAAGTTGCCAACGCAATGGCCGCAGGCGCGCGTGCCGCGGTAATTTACAACCGCGAGCCGGGCGGGTTCAGAGGCACACTCCAATACCCGAGCAACTGGATTCCTGCCATTAGTATTTCGCAGGCAGCCGGCCTGGCCATTTTAGCCGCACTCCCTGCCGTGGGCACTGTGGTGTGCGCGCCCGATACCAATGTTGTACACGGTTATAAGGACGGCACGTCCATGGCTACACCGCACGTGGCAGGCGCCGTTGCCTTAGCAGCGATGTGTTTCCCAAATGAAACCGTGACAGAGCGCATTCGCAGGATACTCGACAATGTAACGCCATGCACAAACTTGGCCGGCAAAACGCTGACCGGCGGACGGCTTAACCTTGCGCGGATAGTTGATACTGATGCAAACGGTTTGCCAGATTGGTGGGAGCACGCGTATTTCGGTCAATTAACGGGCACCAACCCGCATGCTGATCCGGATGGCGACGGCCAAAACAACCTTGTGGAATGCCTTGCTGGTACCAGCCCGACAAACTCAGACTCACGCTTCCGTATTACGTCCATCAAAACTGTGCCTGCGGGCGGCGTGGTAATCGAGTGGCCAAGTGCAGTAGGTCGGCATTACCGACTTTTTGCGGCTTCTGACCCAACTTTACTGACAACGACCAATCTGGCCACGAATCTCGAGTTGATCGTTCAGACAAACATTGCTGCCACCCCTCCAATTAATTGCCAGACAAACTTGTTGCCTCAGACATCACAGATGCGTTTCTATCGTGTCCAGTTGGAACCGTGATCGGACAAAATACGGCGGTTGCTTGCATTTGTGATTCTGCACCAGCTATGACGCTCAGCCGCACAAGAGCACGACGGTTTTCTTGCACATGGCTGGAGGCAGCTTAACCGAACGAATTGTAGGCCCGGTGTGTAATGTTTGATTGGACGCTGTTTTCACAGACTGCAACCGTTAAGCACAACAAAAGCAGGCCGGTGAAGAAAGTCAGTTTCAAGCCGAAAACATGCAAAAAGCCAATGTTTTCTGTGGGCAACTTTTTAGAGCAGGCTTTTTACAACAGCCTGATATCGTGTCCGAACTTAGCCGATTGAGTGGGTGGGTAGTTTCGGTGGTATGGACTCGCTACACAATAACCTGTTCTTTTGTGGCTCGTGGGCTTGTTGAGCCGTGCGTTTAGATACTTTTCGATAAACTGCGAACGTGAAAACAGATGGGCGAGCATGGTGCCTTCCTGGGCTGTCGAGCCAAGACCACGACGGCCACAAAGTTTTCCTCTACTTTTGTAATTCATTCACTCGTGCTTTGTTTCGTCCATGACATGGCCTTTGGTCGTCGTAAACTTGACAAACATGTGGCGCTGCCGCCAAATGCGCGACGATGAACCTCGGTTTACGGGCGTCGTGTCCCCATGGATGCAGATTTTTGCGAGGTGAGCACACAGAAAAAGCTGTATCAAACCCCTTTTGTTTGGGTCGAACTCTCCAGCATCCGTTCGATTGGTATGCGTGCGCGGTGCAAGAGATCTTCTGGCAACTCGATGCGTGGATGAAGATTTTTCATGCAGTCGCGGAGTTTCTCGAGTGTGTTAAGCTTCATGAACTTACATTGGCTACAACGGCACGGGTCAGTTGGCATCCGCATGACATCGTGCACGGGCGCGCAAATGAATTCTTTGCCGGTGCATTCTTTTTGGAGTCTGTGAACAATGCCGGACTCGGTCACAATTATGAATCGCGTAGCCGAGCTCGACTTGCAGTAGCTGACCATTTTTTCGGTTGAGCAGACCAGGTCAGCCAGGTCGCGTACTTCGCGCAATGCCTCCGGATGCACAAGCACTTTTGCGTCCGGGAACTGTTGTTTGAGCTTGAGCACACTATCGCGTCTGAACTCGATGTGCGCGTAACAGTTACCGGGCCAGAGGATCATTTTGCGTCCGGTTTGTTCAATTACCCATTGCCCGAGGTTTTCGTCAGGCACGAAAAGCAAGTCTTTGTCAGGGGGTGCAGCCTTGACAATCTCAACGGCGTTGCCGCTTGTGCAGATTATATCGCTGAGTGCTTTAACTGCTGCGCTGCAATTGATGTATGCGATCGTGTAAAAGTTTGGGTTTGTCCTTTGCAGCTCGGCCAGTTTGTCCGGCGGGCAACTGTCTTCGAGCGAGCAACCAGCGTCTTTATCGGGTAATAAGACAAGCTTGGTCGGATTGAGGATCTTTGCTGTTTCGGCCATGAACCGGACGCCGCAGAACACAATTACATGCGCGTTAGTCTTGGCTGCCTGCTGCGATAGCCCGAGCGAATCGCCGACGTAATCGGCCAGGTCCTGGATTTCCGGTATCTGATAATTGTGCGCCAGTAGGACAGCATTGAGCTGTTTTTTCAGCTCGAGTATTTGGTGCTGAAGCTGTGGAATGGGTGTCGTCGCGGATCCGTTGGTCCGATTAGCGACTTGTTCAGCGGCAACTGCTTTTGTGAGAAAATTCATTTCGGCGCAATTTAGACTGCCGCTGTGGTTGTTTCAACTTTCGGTGTGAGCATGTGAGCCGGTGGAACAGACAAACGCATCTTCGGTTTGCGATCCGTCTTGAGAAGGAATTATAAATTGGTGCTGGAGCAATTCTTACAAATTACCCGAGCCGGTCGCCCGGGCATAATTTATGTCCTGCGATGAACTCTTGCGCAGTCATTCTGCGGCGGTCTTGCGGTTGGAGTTCCAATATGCGCAGTGTGTCTTTGCCGCAAGCAACGCATATACCGGTTTTGTCTGCGCTGAGAATTTCTCCGGCCGAACCGGTTGTACCCGGAACAACCTCGACCTGCCAAATTTTAAGCAGTATGGGACTTGTCCCACTGCTAAGATAAGTATATGCACCCGGCCATGGGACAAACGCGCGGACTTGGTTCCAGATGGCGCGTGCTGGCCGTGACCAATCAATTCTACCGTGTTCCTTTTGTATTTTGGGCGCGTAAGTTGCGCCTTCTTTCGGTTGTGGTCGAGGCTCGATTTTGCCGGCAACATAATCTGGGATGACTTGCACCAGCAGTTCTGCGCCCATATGGGCAAGCCGGTCATGCAATACTTGTGCGGTATCGTGCGGGTAAATTGGCGTAGCTTTTTGTGCGATAATGTCGCCGGTGTCTAGGCCGGCATCAATTTTCATGATCGTGATGCCGGTCTCGGTCTCATCGTTAAAGATTGCCCATTGAATTGGCGCTGCACCGCGGTATTTGGGCAGCAGAGACGCATGCACGTTTATGCAACCAAATCGAGGTATGCGCAAAATCGCCTCTGGTAAAATCTGACCATATGCAGCCACAACAATCAGCTCCGGTTTCAAAGCTTTTAGTGCGGCTAAAAAATCCGGGTTACGAGCCTTCTCTGGTTGTAGCACTTGCAGGCCATGTTGCAATGCAAGTTGTTTGACGGGACTAGGTTGAACAATGAGGTTGCGGCCTTTTGGTTTATCGGGCTGGGTTACGACTGCAACGAGGTTGAATTGACCTTGCGCGAGTAATGCGGCCAAGCTCGGGCAGGCTAATTCAGCCGTGCCCATAAACACAATTCGCAGCGGTTGCATCAGAGAGAAGTCAACAGCAAATCACGCGATTGGAAAAGACCAAATCTCGAACTCAGCCTGCGCTGGATACCAGGTAAACCGATCCAGAAGACACTAATGACAAACCGATATTTCAGAAGTGTCTTGCTCAATCAAGCCGTTGTGATTGTCGGTTTGGGCGGGGCAACATGGCCGTTCTTTAACTAACCGCCAGCACGACTATTGAACCGGTCGTTCCGTCGGTTTTTGAGCAGGTTTTTGGCTTTTAATTTTTTGTTGTAGAGGTGAAGCTGACAGCAACAGTGACAAACAACCAAACAACTTCGCAAAGTGTATCGGCTGCAAACGCCGCAGCGGAAAATAAGGCTCTTTCAGTTGACTGGTCGTTGGGCACCGGGCTTATAGTCGGGTTGATTTTGTTGGCTACGGCGTGGGTCGGGATTGAGTTTAAGTTGATTCCATCCGATGCCAGTGGCCCGGTTGCAACTTTCACATTGCTAGTTGCTGTAGGTGCAACAGTTGCTGCTGCAACACGGGGTTTACCAGCACAAAATGTCTGGCTTGCGGTTTTTGTCGTTGTGTTGATTGGCACGTGCGTGCTGGTGCTTGATGCAGTATGTGGGATACCGTTTGGCCAAATGTGCTACCTGGACTCGGCTGGGTTGCTTGTGTTTGGGCTTGTGCCGTGGCCGATGCCGCTTGTGTGGATTATTGTAGTGTTGAATGCGCGAGGGGTGGCAAAATTGATCATGCGGCCGTGGCGAAAGGCGCGCAATTACGGGTTTTGGGTCATGGGTATAGCAGCTGGACTGGCAGCGTTGTTTGATCTTGGCCTTGAGATTTTCGGGAGCCGAGTCAACAAGTTTTGGGTTTGGCAAACCCGACCTGGCTTACCCACTTGGTATGGAGCGCCCCTTGTTAGTTTATTTGGCTGGGCGATGGTAACGCTTCTGATTTTGGGTTTTATAACGCCGGTGCTGGTCAATAAACGGTTGGGTGGACAACGCAGTCGGACCGGTATGCAGCCGTTGATCATTTGGTTGGTGTTAAATGGTCTGTTTGCGGCTGCGGCGTGTGCGCACGGCGTGTGGCTAGGAGCAGCTGTGATTGCAGGAGGCGCACTTGTGACAACAATTCTGGCTGTACGCGGCGCTACATGGTGAGGTGAGAACGCACCGTGCCGCTGGCATCAGGCGTTGAGACGAGACTTCCTTCACGTTCAGCTCCAGCGAGCCGAGCACACTTTCTAAGTAGGACGGTATAGTTTCATACGCCCGATCCACTGTAGCAGAGTTTTGGTGCGAACTCATTTAAGGGCTTTGTGGAATCGCGCGTTACAGATAAGTTTTCCGCAACGTGGCCTACCGACGAAATTTCTGATAAAGCGCACGGTCCTACGACTTTGGAGCATGGTTGGTTACGCGCAACGCCAAAGATGCATGCGGTGGTTATGCGAAACAGGTTAACTGTGTTGCTGCAAGCTGGAACGGGGTTAATTTCGCAAAAGGACGTTCAGCCGCAGCCCGCGGGCAGTTGCCAAGCAAAGGAGCAGTTGTATATCTCGATCATGCGGGTGGGTCAGACTGCTCTGCGAGTTTTGCGAGGCGCAACCGGGCGACGCGCATGCCGTCCATCTCTTCGACGCGCAGCTCGAACCCGTCGAGTTTGAGTATATCGCCGACCTTTGGGAAGCCCCCGAGCCTGTGTGTTACAAGGCCGCTGACAGTAGTGACGCCCTCAGCATGCAGCGGCAGACCAGTCAACTCGGCAAGCTCATGCAACGGGAGTTGACCGGCCAGGTCCCATGTGTTTTCAGTCAGGCGTGTTATCAAAGGTTTTTCAATGTCGAACTCGTCTTGTATCTGGCCGACTAGTTCTTCGAGTATGTTTTCAAGTGTGACAAGGCCGGTTGTTGTGCCGTATTCATCAACCACAATTGCCATGTGCGTGCGGCGTTGGAGTAGTGTTTCGAGCAGTTTTTCAAGTCGAGCTGTTTCGGGCACATAAACAAGTTTCCGCACAACCGTTGCTAAGTCTGAGCCGCTGCGTGCTTTGAATCGCATCGCGTAGAGGTCTTTGATATGAACGACCCCGAGCGTTTTGTCTAGGTCACCACCTTCGCACAGTGGGAAGCGCGAGTACCGCGTTTTCTCGGCTACATCGAGGCATTGAGCGATGCTCGCCTCGGTATCGAGGGCAACAATTTCGTGGCGTGGGCGCATGACGTCGCGCGCGCGCCGATGGCGCAACTCGAGTGCATTCAACACGATGTCGCGCCCCAGTTTCGTCGTACCGAGCCGTTGTTGTGAAGCTGAGAACAACAGGCGGAGTTCTTCTTCCGAATAAGCGCGTTCGGTTTCTTCGTGTGGTGATAGGCCGGCCTGTTTAAGCAGCCACTGCGCAACGTTGTTCAGGAGCCACGCGAACGGATAGGAAACGATGTAGAACACTCGCAACGCAGGTGCAGCACCGAGCGCGTATGTGAGTGGTTTTTGTATGGCGAGCCAGCGCGGTGCAAGTTCGCCCACTGTAATGTGCAGGAATGTGATTGCTGAAAACCCAACTGCAAATGAGATTGACTGTCGGAGCGTTAGCGACCCGATTTCGAATGCGTCAAATATGGGTGTCAACAGTGTGCGGAAGACAGGCTCGCCAACCCAGCCCAGGCCGAGGCTGGCGATTGTGATACCCAACTGTGTTGCGCTGAGGTACGCAGAGAGGTTTTGGATGATATGGCGTGTGACCTTGGCACGCCGAAGGCCTTTGCGGACAAGTTCGTCGAGTTGTGTGTCACGGATCCGTACGAGGGCGAACTCGGCTGCAACAAAGAAGCCGTTTAGCAACACCAATGCAGCCACTGCAAGCAGCTTTGCAAAAATGTCCGCTGGCTCGACCGTATGCATTTTCAGAGTGTGATCTCGCCAAATATGGTCTTGAGTATGTCCGCCAAGGTTACAATCCCGATTTCGCGCGCGTCTGGTCCGAGCACAACGGCCATGCGCTGGCCGCTGCGTTGCAGTTGGCGCAGTGCAAGCTCAAGCCGTGTGTCATGATCGATGTAAACGGCCGGTTTGACGAATTCGGCAATCAATTTGTGCAGGTCAACCCCCTGCATGAACAACAAGGTGTCGAGACTAACTATGCCAATTATTCTGCGGCGACCGTCGCGCATGTCCCAAACCGGCAACCGTGTCAGGTTGTGCTCTCGGCACAGCCTGAACACGTCTTCAACTGTAGCTTGCGCATCCACGCCAACGGTTCTGGCTAGTGGTGTGGTGACCTGCTTGACTGTCAATGTTTGTAGGTCAAGCACGCGGTTTATCATGGCGCGTTCTTCAGACGTGAACGTGCCTGCCGATTCGCGCATGAGCAGACGCAATTCTTCGCGGTTGCCGAACAGCCGGCCAGTGAAGGCCTTTCCGCCCGACCACCGAAGTGTGATGGCCGAGCACAGCTCGACAAAACGCACCAGTGGCCGCAGACCGACGTGCACGAATCGAAACGGGCGCGCCAACGCAAGGCAAAGCCTGTTCGGGTACAACCTGAACAACATCTTGGGCAACAAATCGCTAAACGTGTAGAAAAGGAACACCACAATCGTAAATGCGCCGATAAACAAAATGCGTCGGTCGCCGAAAGCAACATTAAGGGCAGCCATCAACAGGCCGAGTATGACAAAATTAACCACTGTGTTACCGACCATGATTGTCCACAGAAAGTTTTCCGGATTTTCCAGGTACGCCTGCAGCAATTTGGCCGATACATTACCGGAGCGTGCCATGTGCCGGATGCGTAGCCGGTTTAGCGCAAATACGCCGGCTTCCATACCCGATAACAGAAACGACAGGCACAAACTAGCCGTCAGAAGGAGGAACTTCACGGGATCAAATTTGACAAGTTCAATGCCCATTTTTATTTGACCACCTCGATCAGCAACTCGCGCACACGACGTTCGTCTGTTATGTGCGCAGTCAATCTAAGCCCGCGGAACACTGCCGACTGGCCCTGGACGGGCACTGCATCGAGCAAACTTGTCAGCAGCCCGCCCATGGTTTCGATCTCTGGCACATCACCAATAGCCGGGTATTCACGCCTGAAGTCATCAAGGCGCAATGCGCCGCTGACGCGCCATTTGCCGGGACCGAGTCGTTCCAGCACGATGTTTTCGTGGGCAAGATCGCTTTTGATACCCCCGACAATTTCAGCCAGGATGTCTTCGGTTGTGACCATGCCTGCTAGATCGCCAAATTCATCAAGTACAATCGCAAGCCCGCGTTGCTGCTGTTGCAAGCTTTTGAGAAGTTGAAGCAGGTTCATGCTTTCGGGCACAAAAGACGGTATCTCAATTGCGTCGGCCAGGTCTGCCTGTGGGTCAAGCAATAACACGCGTGTGTTTAGTATGCCGACGATTGTGTCGGTTGCCTCGTCGTGAATAGGCAGACGGGCTTTTTTGAATTTGCGCGCGGCTTCGATCATTTCCTCGATTGAGGCGTCGTCGGAGACAGTTTGCATTTGAGCGCGTGGTGTCATGACCTCACGCACGGTGCGGCGGTCGAGGCTGATGATCTGCAGTATGATGTCGCGTTCTGATTTAGCCAGTGCGCCCTGTTGAAAAGCTAGATCGAGCAGTTCTTGATATTCTTCGTCTGTGATAGCCGGGCGCGGTTTGACTGATGTGGGCAACAAAGCCCTGAGTATTGCAGTGTTAAGTCTTTGTGCAATTGTGCGTGCCGGTCCGCTCAGTGTGTGGATCATTTTCATTGGTTGTGCGACGCGCAAAGACCACCGTTCAGGCCGGCGCACGGCAAGTGTTTTGGGCAGCACTTCGCAGCCGAGCAATACGACAACCAGTAACACAACTACGGTGGGGATTAACGGCCAGTACCCGTGGAACGCCACCCACAGTGCAACGCCGACCATGCCTGCTGTGGCAAATGTGTTGCCCAGCACAATCGTGGCGAGCAGGTCGTCTGGGTTAACAAGCAGTGATTGAACAGTCTTGGCTGTTTTGGTGCCGTTTTGGACAAGTTGTTCGAGCTGCCATTTGCCGAGTGACAACAAAGCTGTCTCGGCCAGTGCGAAAAAGAAGCTTGCTCCGGCACAAACGACAAATGCAATCGCGCCTAGCACCGGTGTTGATTCCACGGCCGCAGCTTAGTCAACAAAGCCTGAAACCGAAAGGCTAAACTCACTGGTGGTGTCTGGTGCCGGTTTCTATTTCGCGAAGTTTGTTTTTTGTGGTAACTCAGTTTGGCCGGTTTATCTTCAAAGCCGACGGCGTGTTTTGGATTGTGTTTGGTATCACAACTGCAGCTCGGTTTACCCAGCCGAATCTGCCCGGGGCAACGCTGACTTGTAGCCAGTCGTCTTTTTGATCCAAAACTTTTAGCTCGGCGCCGTCGTGCACGACGAAAGCTTTCGGCGCATCGTCGAGCGGGCCTTGCCGAACTGCAACCTCCGGCTCAACGATAATTGCGATTCTTGTCGCATTACGTTGTGCAATATATGCCGTGACTAGGGATGCTGCGAGAATAACAAATGCACTCCCGGCAAACCAGATGTAGGGCCGCGTGCGCCGTTTTAACTGCGGCCTCGCCTCGCCAACAGCAAGCAAGACAAAAAATACCCAAAAAACCGCGGCTGCAAATGTGGTCCACTCGTTCAATGTGAACATGCCGAGCCATTGAGCAAGCTTGTTTGCAGGGAAAGTAGGCGGCTGTACCTGGTTGCGTGCGAATTGAAGGTTTGCACGAATGTCTGGGTCGCGAGGACTGAATTGTTGCGCCATTTTGTATGCTGCAATTGCGCGGCCGAGCTGGCCTGACTTGAAGTATGCATTGCCGAGGTTAAAGTATAACGCAGGTGCAACGACCCCGTGATCGAGTGATCTTTGGTACGCTGTTATTGCCTCGTCGAATTTGCCCTGTTGGTACAAACGGTTTGCGGTCTCGAACTGATTTGTAACATCAGCAGCACAAAAGCCGCTGATGGGGCCGCTGGCTATGAGGGCAGGCATGAGCAAAACAAGGATGTGCGCACGCAGTTTCATGGTGTCCAATTTCGCAATTGCTCGAGCACAAACCTGGTTTTTGGCACCAATGCGATGAGTTGTTGTGTAGTTTTAACCGGGGCGAATCGTGCCTGGTCGCACAGTTGAAAAAGCTCGTGCAATGTTTGAATAGTTTGCTCCGGCAGGCCGCGTCCCTGTAGATGTTGCTCGATGACCGCTTCGGTTATTGCAGAGGCGGGCAGGTCAAGTCGTTCACCGAGTTGTTCCTGTAACAGCTTATGCAACGTGGCAAAGAACTCGTCCGAGTTGTTTTGTGCTGCCAACCGGTCGAGTTGCGCCAAGCCGTTACGGATAACCCGCGCAACTTCGCGTTGTCTGCGCAAGCGCGGGTTATTTGCCAGTGCCTCGGCGCGTTTTCGCCACGCCAATAAGCCAAGCCAGGCAAGTACCGGACATGCCTGCACGACCCAGAATAACGGCTGGTGCAGCATGGGCGGCTTGGCAGTTGCAACCGTGCCGAGCCGTTGTTTGATTGGGACAATGTCTGGGGCGGGTAACTTGTCTTGTGGTCCGCCGCCGGCTACAACCGTTGGTCTAGGTGTTGCAGCGGCAGGTCGGACCACTAATTGTACAGCCGGGCCTTTTAGCGTACGAAACACACGCGCGTCTGGGTCGAAAAAGCTAAAGATAAACGGAGGCAACTCGGTTATGTCATCTGATTGTGGCACAAGTACTTGCTCGAATGTTTTGACACCTTCGACACCGAGTGGATCGGTTGTCTCGGCTGGCTTCGATGTAGCCGGGAAAGCTTTGAACTTCGCCCAGGCAGATTGCTCCGGCAGTGTCAATAAGTCGAGCGCACCGCGGCCAGCGACTTGGACGCGCACGGTTATCGGGTCGCCGACTGCGACGTTCGTGGGGCCTGCGCTGAAAGTCAGCGAGTAGTTCCCGACGGCGCCGTTGAAGTGCGGAGGCGCATTTTGGACGGGGACAGCCAATGCCTCAAGTACCTCTGCGTCTGCTGCAACGGGTACTTGTTTTTGTTCGACGTTGAAAACGTCAAACGGGTCGCGCATGCCGAACAAATCGAAGAACGGATCACGCTGTCGTCTGGGGGAAGGCTGTTGGACAATAATGTTGGCTGTTACAGGGCCGAGACTTAGCTTGCCAGATTTGACAACCATCAGCGCAACGTAGTAAGGGAGCACTACGTACAGAGTATTGCCAAATTGCGTTTGGCGGTGTCTGCCTTCAGCAATTTTGCCTACGGTCAGCCCGTCGGTTGGCAATGCAGTAAGTTGCGGTTGTGCGGCGAGCTGTGTACCAGCGCGAATGTAAAACTGGAGTTCTGCAACTATAATCTCGCCTACAAACACCTGCCTTTTGGGCACAAGCAGTTTCAAGAACGCAATTTGTTCGCCTGACTCGATTGCCTCGGGTGGTGTTTGGCTTGGGCTTAGCACACGTAGTTTCACGGGCTTGGACGATACAGTTTTACCGTCAATGGTCGTCTGCAGCGCCGGAATTTCGAATTCGCCCGGATGCGTCGGTGTCAGGGTAAAATTATACGACACCGACGATGTCATCGAACCGTTGACGAAGCTGAACTGGCTAGACTGTCCGATGTAGGTAATTCGCAGGTTTTGGATATTAGGTAGTGCCGGTATCTCTTTAGGTGTACCGCCTTGGAATGTGAGCGACAGCGTGGCGCTTTCACCTAGTGTGATTGTGTGGCGGTCAAGTGTTGCAGTGAAACTTTGTGCGTTAATGACAAGTGCACCGGCTAGAAACGCTACCAAAGTAAACACTACGACCCTTGCGCGAAGCCATGCTGGCAGCCCACAAGGGCTGTTTCTGACGCCTTTGTCGAACCAGTTCACCATGAATCAGACCTGAACAAAGTCTTGCTCCGGGCATGCCCGGCGCGCAAGCATCGGGTGCATGATTTAGTGCTGCGCCGGTGGTTTTTGCCAGGACAAATTGCCCGGTACCAAGTTTGACAATAATACCGGCAGTTTTGTTCGCGTACGTGTTGGTGAGTGTGCGGATCGGTTGCGCTTGTGTGTTCGGCTCAAGCACATGCGCGCAAGTGTTTTTCTAGTGCGGCCACAAGCCCGTCGACAGTATGTTTTTTAGCTTCAACGGTAGCAGTGACTCCAAGTGCAGTCAGAGCTGCGCTTGTTTCAGGACCGATCGAAGCAAATTTGATTTGCGGAAACTTTTTGAGCAGTTGGACGATGTCGAACCGTGCATTAAAAAACTTTACCGTTAAGCCACTGGTAAAAGTGATCCAGTCGGTGCCTTTTTCGAGCAATTGTGCAGCTGCACCCGCCGGATCATCCGTGTCCATTACCGTGCGATAGCACGGGATATCGTCCACGATTGCGCCCAGCGCCTCTAATGCGCGCGGTAGGTCAGGGTTTGCGCCTTCAGCCCTGAGCAAACAGATTTTGACATTTTCGATGTTCTGGTACTTGGCGATTGCACCCGCAATTTTTGCGCCGACGTGCTCGGTAGGCATCACGTCAACTTTGAGGTGTAGTTCCCTGATCTTGGCTGCTGTGGCGGGGCCAACAGCCGCTATTCGTACTGCGCCGATGTCACGTAGGTCTTCGAATGTTTTGAAGAAGTAGTCAAAGAACGCGCGTACGCCATTGACGCTAGTAAACACAAGCCAGTCGTATTCACCAAGTGTCTGCAGTGCATCGTTTAGGTCGTTGAATTGTGACGGTGGTTCAATTTTAATGACCGGGATCTCCAATACCTCGGCGCCGCGCTCGGCAAGTGGTTGGGTTAACTCCGGTGCCTGGTCACGTGTCCGTGTGACAACAACACGCACGCCTGCTAGCGGCTGCGCACGTTTGCTGGTTTTACCCTGAGCATGCGGTCCGTTTGCACTTTCTGTGGTGTTCACTGACGCGTTACCTGTGTGCATCGGTTGTGATACTATCGCAACTTTTACTGCATGCAACCCAAACACTGCAAAACTTCCCGTTCTGCGTCTAGTGTCGTTATGGGCAGGCCACCAGGTGCGCGATCAGGTTGTGCCGGATTGGGTAACGGGAAGTTTCCGTACCAGCTCGAGGTTGCACAGGCGCAATTCAGGTTTGCCGGTTTCATCCAAAACAATTTTGCCGTCCGGTCCGAGCGACATCAGCAAATGATCTGGTTTCAAGCTCAAGTCTTCGAAACCTGTGGCAGCTAGTTTGGCTTTAGTTGCGAGCAATAATTCATTGAGCATGCCGGCGGAGATTAGTCCTTGCTGTTGCGCCTGCTCAACGTTTACAGCCGTGTAATAACTGCCGTCTTGTACAGCCAGCAGTTCATCCGGCCCGTTCCAATACCCCCAGATTGTTATGTAATCACAATCCTGGCGCACTGCTGGTTCGCCTTCAGGCGTGCGTAAATGTGCCAGCGAAATGAACCGCCGATTATCTTGCATCTCGTGTGGACTGCGGCCTTTGCGTCCAGTCATGTAAATTGCACGTGGGTACACGGTCTTAATGCCGGCATGCGCAAGCTCAAGCGCATAAGCAAACTCCTCGAACGGACTGTTGTAGCCGTGTGCGTTGGCGGCATTGGCGTTGGTATGCAACTCGCCGAACTCGGGCACCTCGCCCATGCGCGATACCTTCCAAACCAGGTTGATGTTGTCCTTGGTCCGCGTGTGGAATACACGGTTTCGGTCGGACAGACTCCGCTTCGGCGTGCGCCGCCAGCGTTCTGGCAGGAAATAGTTGAACAGGTCCGGGTCTTTGCCGACCACCCAGATCAAGCCGCCCGTGCTTTCGGCGCGGCCGAACACGTAATCCACGCCCAGCAGGTTTGTTGAGCGAAGGTGTTCAGGGGGCGGTTTTGCCAGTTGCGCATCGAACCGCCGCGCCATGTGTTTAAGGTAAATCTGCCGATTGGCCGTGCGCACGGCCTGCTCATGCTCTGGCGTGCGCTCAAGCAGTTCGTAATCGACCAGCGCGTAAGCGATTTGCCCGCTGCGCTCGCGCAGCAATTCGCCACGGCGCCGGAACCGTAAGATCACATGCTCGGGTTTCATGTCAATTACGCGATACCCCTTGAGTAGAAGTTCGTGGTTGGCAAGGCTTGTTACACGTGCAAAGAATTCAGCCCGCGCACGGCCTTCAAGCCCGAGCGTGTCAGCGGCTTTGACCGCGTCAAGCCCGTCAATCCAACCAAACAACAGCACGTATTGCCGCAGTATGTCCAGCTCCACTCCTGGATGGCGCGCTATTTTGGCCCGGATTTTGTCTTCGGACCTGCCTGTTTGCCAAAGTTGAAGCCGTTGGCTCGGCACAAAGATTGCCAGTGGCCTTTGTGTGCGGACTCTAATGTCCGGCGGGCCAAGTTCACTCCTGCGCAGTTCCATTAACAAGGCGAATTCTTCGAACGGACTGTTAAACTCAGCATTAATGAATTTTGTGATCGTGAGTGTGTCCAGCGGGACTGCCTCACCCACACGCGACCATTTGACAACAAGTTGCAACGCACGTCCGTTTACCGGGCGGGTCGGAACTTTGTAAATTGTGCTGCTACCTTCGAGCCGTTCACGTTTTGATTCAAACCACTCGCGTGAATACCAGTTTTGTGGCAACAGATTCTGCCACATTCGTAGCCCGAACCGTGTCAGGTACAAATCACCGCCATCAGCAGTTTTTACGTGAAAATAGTCCACACCCAACAGCGAGACTAACTCGAATTGCGGCGGTTTAATCCCACTCAGTTGTGCCGGCAGACATTCAAGTTCGCCGCGGTTTGCATCAGCGCCTCTCGACGCTAGAGTGCATAGGTGTTCCGGATCGTTTTTTTGTTGTGACACATTACAAATCTACGCTTTACGGATGCTGTGGCAAGGCAGCTTTCCTAAGTGCCACTGGAATATTGAATTTGTGATTCGGCCATAGGGCGCGACCCCGGAATAGGTTCGTAGCGTTTGTCCGGGGTAGATTCCCAGTAGGCGTGGCGTGTGCATCCGAAAAGCCGTTTCCAGAACGCAAGTCGTCTATTTCAGCGAATCGAACCATGATTTTGCGGCTAGCAGACTTGGCATTGCACAGGCGCGATGGTCGTATGTTGCCGATGGTATGACAAGCGCAACGTTGGTTGCGCCCAGACCAGCCATTACGTTTGTAGCCAAGTGCGAGTTTGCGATAAGGACGTCCTGGTCACCACCACAATGGTAAAATCGGATTGGTGCACGCGGTTTCCAAATGTAAACGTCGTTGTCTCGAAGAGCGATTCGAAACGGATGATCGGCACGTTGTTGGAGTGCGGTCATGTACTCTGGCTTGATCATCTGGCGCGGGTCGGCCGGCATCGCAGCGTTGATTTGTGCGCCTGCTGCATTGCCTTTGAGCAACGGGGGCAGGGTTGTGTTGTACGGTGGCACAAGAATTTCCGCCAAACTCGGCGCAAGCCGGTAAACCTCTACATACGCCGCAAGTAGGTAAGCATAGTAATACGGATTTGGCTTTGGCCGATCCGAGAGAAAGTCGTCCAATGTAGTGCCTGATAGATCGTATGCACCTGCCATAGGCGCAGATGCTGTCACAGTGAATTCGTCTGAGTGGTAGGTTTCAAGCTCGCGATGCAGTGCCATTGTAGCATGGCCGCCTTGTGAATACCCCGCAAGGAACAACTTACCGTTCAATGTCCGGCTGTAATTTGTGCAGTATGCTCTGGCGGCGCGTAACATATCCACGCACGCGGTCGCCTCAGTCCATGCGTGATGATACGGATGCAGTGGGGGCGACTCGCCCAGCCCGAGGTAGTCAGCTACAACCGTCACATAACCGCAGCTTGCCATGACAACAGCCACCATTACCTCACTGTCAAACGATGTCGTCATCGAAGGTGCGTCGTTAGTCCTTGTGACCGTGCCGTGTTGATAGCTTACCAGTGGTAGATTGTTAGTCAGGCCTTGTGGAAGTACAAGCAGCCCGGAGGCGATTGCTTTGCCGCCGCTTGGATTGACTGTCTCATACCGAAGTTTGACTAGCTCAACGCCGTACTGTGGTGTGATAGGGATGCCGGCCATCCAGAAAATGAATGCCAATTCAGAGCGTGAGTATAAGCCGACGGCTGTGCTTGAAAGCAGTCGCCCCCGGTGTGGAGCTTCGACTGCAATTACGCGGTAAAACCTTTGTGGCGCAGGGTTTGTACGCGGGTCAGTCCATGTCAGCACATTTACTGGCCAAGGCACGGCATGCGGCGCGTTTAGCCACGGATGGTCATATAGGTTATCACGATATTGCACAGTGTAAGCGGTTGTGGGGCCGAGGTCGGTCCAACCAAGCTGGAAATTGGTGAGCGTTTTGGTCGCAAGAAATACCCCAAACTGCGCATAAGCAATGTGTGTCAGTTCAAGGATTATCCATGCCAGTAACACAAGCGCAGCTAGACGTGCGCATCTGCGCCACAGCATAAACTGCATGGGATGAGTGTTCATCTGAGGGTGGGGCGATCGTTTACTGTACTTGGCTTTCAGGCCCCGCGAAGAACTCTTCGTACAGCAGCGCGAAAGTAAACATGTCGTGCCACTTGCAGTGCACGGCTGCCGCTTTAATGTGTTTGGCTTCGCACCGCATGCCGAGTTTCTCGCACAGGTTGATTGCAGCGACGTTTTCGGCAATGCACTCTGCAATCACACGATGCACACTGAGAACACCAAAGCAAAACTCGAGCGCTGCCTCGGCGGCTTCCGTTGCAATACCTTTTCTCTGATGTGCCGGGTGCACAAATACCATCAGTTGTGCTTGCTCAGCGTACGGGTCGAAGAAGTCGGTTGGTTCAAGCGCAAGGTGTTTGGGTTGAATTTCGAATCCACCGTACAACCATTTTGTAGGCAAGAATCTCAGAGTTAAACACCCGATCAGTTTGCCGGTTTCGGCAAATTCAATACCTAGATTGAAAGGCTGGTCGCGCGTAGTGAGTTTGACGTAGCTATCACTTTCGATCCAACGCAGCACCTCTTCTTCAGTCAGCGGCCCGCCTTCGATGTATTTGAACAAATCCTCATTCGACATCAACGCCAGCAGGTCTTTCCAGTCGGTCGGCTTGAACCTGCGCAGAACAAGGCGTGTTGTCTGGATCGGCACAGGTATTTTGCCGGCTACAGTGCCACCTTGAGCGGGGGCAATAATTGCTTCGGCACACCCAGTGCAAGACACGAGGCGCCCTGAACTCGCCGCAGGAAACGACAGTGTCGAGCCGCAGTACGGGCACGTAAAATCAAAAAATGCGTCTTCGGAAAGCATTGTCTGGCGTGTTTATTTGGTTGGAATAGTGCATTTGTTAAGGTTGAGGCTGCGAAGACATTTGCTGTGTTAAAAGATGGATCAGCACAGCAAGTACAAAAAGGAACAGGACTGTTACGATCAGCGTGGCAACTGTACGCAGCACACGCGCCTGTTTAAGAATGCGTTGAGTGCGTTGTTTTTCGGCCTGCTCGAACAACGCAAATTCGCGGTCCAACGAGGTTGCGGCTACCTCGTCTCGCAACTGGACTGTCAACCAGCGCGGATACAGGCTTTTCCAACCTGCAGGCAGCTTTTTTAATTCGTCCATAGTTGCCGGTGCCATACCCACCTTTTGCCAAAACGGCGCGCGTTCTTGTGTCCAAAGCCGTACCAAGCCGTAATTTTGGGCGATCGAGGATAGCCGGTCCCACAACAGCCAACGCAGTTCATCAGCCAAGCTCGGGTCTGCGAACGCTTCACTATGGATCTTGCCCTGCCGGTCGACTATTTGCAGACCAACTGCACCAAGTACGATCCCATCCTGAGTTTCGACCACTTGAAACTCGGTGAGTCGTTTCTCCAGTTCCCACGCCGGCAGTTCGGCCGCTTGCCACAGCGCACGCAACTGCTGCAGGTGCTCGATTGTGGCACGGCTGACCCGATGACCCGCCGTACTCATCGGCAAGATGCTAACCGGGCCGGCGAATGTTTCAATTTTGAAGTTTGGTGCTGTTGGACGGATTTTTTATTCTGTTCAGCTTTCAACGACCGCCCCAATGCAAAAAACAGCTTGCACACGGCGCGAGTTTTGTCGAGCCTTGCCCCGCTTTTACACTGATGAACAAAGAGCAATTATGAACGTTCAACGCGACAAAGCGCCATGGTTGAAGTCGTGGCTAGAAGCCACCGATATCAAACCCGAACTGACCGTGCCGCCCGGACAACGTGCGTATCGGCTTGTATTGCTGGGCGCGCCTGGGGTGGGCAAAGGTACACAAGCCGAGCTGCTAAGCGCGCGGCTCGGGCCGTGTCATCTTGCCACAGGCGACATTTTCCGCGCAGCTAAAGCGTTTGATCCAGCCATGCTCAGCCCGGCGCTGAAGGAAGCGCTCGATTACATGCAACGGGGCGAACTTGTGCCTGATGACACCGTGATTGCGCTGGTGCGCGAGCGGGTGCATTGTTTGCGATGGCCGACCGGGTTTCTACTGGACGGTTTCCCGCGCACCGTGCCCCAGGCCGAAGCACTCGAGCAAATGTTATCGGCTGAACGACTAAAGTTGGATGCGGTCTTGAATTTGGAATCGCCGGTTGAATTGATCGTAGCACGCCTGAGTGGCCGGCGCACCTGTCCGAAGTGCAAAGCCGTGTTCCACATCCGAACACGCAAGCCGCGTGTTGAGGGCGTCTGTGACAACTGCGGTACACAACTCATCATTCGCGATGATGACAGACCGGAGGCCATCCGCGTTCGACTTGACGTGTACCAGAAAAGCACCGCGCCTCTGATCGAGTACTATAAGCAGGTGGGTCTGTTGATCAGCATTCCTGCCGATGGCTCCCCTGAGGAAGTGTACCAACTGACTGTGGCTGCGCTGCAACAGCTCGGATGAGACCATCGGCAACAGGTTGTAGTTGCCAATTTGTCAGGTGTTAGCCGTGATTGCGCTGATTGATTACGGTGCAGGGAACCTGCGCAGTGTACATCGTGCGCTGGTCGCAGTTGGGGCACAGGTTGAACTTGTTACTGCCCCGGCGCAACTCGGCCGTGCACAGGCGGTTGTTTTACCTGGCGTAGGCGCATTTGACGATTGCGTTGGCGGGTTAGCCAGGCAAAACTTGTTCGATGCTTGCAAGCAATTCATTCAAGCAGGCGGGTTATTTCTCGGTATTTGCGTCGGATACCAACTGTTATTTGAGCGAAGTGAAGAATTCAACAGCACAGCGCCAGGTTTCGGGTATTTCAACGGGAAGGTCGTCAGGTTCACCGACCGCGCAGGGCTGAAGGTGCCACAGATTGGTTGGAATCAGGTGGAAATTCTGAAGCCAGATTGTCCGCTATTCAGGCGCATCCCGGATCGCAGCTACTTCTATTTTGTACACAGTTTTTACCCTAAGCCAGGTGACAAGGACATTGTGGTTGGCAGGACCGTTTACGGGGATGTGTTTGCGTCTGCGGTGTGGTACCGGAATGTGTATGCTGTGCAATTTCATCCTGAGAAAAGCCAGAGTGTCGGTCTGCAACTGTTGAAAAATTTTGTTGAACTCGCTCAGGCAGCGGCGCGGGCCGAAACGTAAACTGCATACGCGCATTGCAGTCGGCTATTGTCCGTGCTATTTTTTAAAAAAATTTTGAAGGAACAGGCACATTTTTGGCCTGTTGCACCGAACCGAGAACTAAAACAAAGATGCATTGACTTATGGCATTCGAACTAGCTCCATTACCATACGACAAAACTGCGCTAGAGCCGTACATAGACGCAATGACGATGGAAATCCATCACGGTAAACACCACGCCGCGTATGTGGCAAATCTCAACAAAGCAATTGCGGGTAATCCCGAGCTCGAAAGCAAATCAATCGAGGCAATCTTGAGTGACCTCAGTTCCGTGCCAGAAAAGATTCGCACTGCGGTGCGGAACAACGGCGGCGGCCACTATGCACACACGTTGTTTTGGAATGTCATGGGGCCAAACGCTGGGGGCAGTCCTACTGGCCCATTAGCGGAGGATATCAAAGCTACATTTGGAAGTTTGGATGCCTTCAAGGAAAAATTCGAGGCTGAAGGCCTCGCCCGGTTCGGCAGCGGCTGGGTATGGCTGTTTGTCAATAAAGCCGGCAGACTTGAGATTGCGTCCACACCTAATCACGACTCGCCGATCATGGGCCTGACTATTGCTGGATGCGAAGGCAAACCGATCATGGTGTGCGACGTGTGGGAACACGCTTACTATTTGAAATACCAGAATCGGCGCGGCGAGTTCCTCAAGGCATGGTGGAACGTGGTGAACTGGTCAACTGTTGCCAAGTATTATCAAGCCGCAAAAGGCCTTGGCTGAACTGACTGTCGGTTTCAACTAAAAGCGTTCACCGTTTGTTCGTTTAGGCTTCTTTAGGTGCCAAGCCCGGCAAATCCACGGGCATGGTATGTGGTACAACTGTTTTGCGCGCCCTTGCGCAAAACAGCAGCGGCACGAACCTGTTCCCGAAACGGCCAGCATACTGCCCGGAAAGGAGCCGGACACAAGGCCTCTCTGCATGCGGGCACGCACAGCCAAGCACTTCTCCAGCGGTTCTGCCGTAGGCGTAGGACGGTTGCGCTTCACAACCCAGTTTTTCAGGTTAAATGGGATCGGCAGCGGCCTGCATGCTGCTCAACCAACAGTGCGCAAGTAGTTTGTGCTCTATCTTTTGGCAATGAGCCAATCCCAAACCGAAACCTGGTGTAACATCCGTGTGTCGTTTCGCTTTAACTGTCCTTGGGATTGTGCAGCACACCTATTTTCGGCAAAGTTTTGGTGAGCACACACCGTCGGTATGTGCTTTATGGCGGCTTGCCTAAAACATCCACAAAGTTTTTTTTGGGCCGGATCGTATAAGCCGGCCCCCAGCCGATTTTTCTGTTTGACTGCGTTTGTGAAAGATGCACGTAGCCACTTTGATTTTATTTCGGCTTTAACTGTGGGAACAGGATAACGTCGCGGATGCTGTCGGCGCCTAGAAACATCATGCACAATCTGTCAATGCCCATGCCCATGCCGCCGGCAGGTGGCATGCCATGCTCGAGTGCAACCAAGAAATCTTCATCGAGTTTTTGGCGTTCGCCGCCGGCTTGTTGCTCGAGTCGTTGCCGTTGTTCGATCGGGTCGTTTTGTTCTGTGTAAGCGGGTGCGATTTCCTGGCCGTTAATGCAGCATTCGAACACCTCGACGGTGGAGGGATCGTCGGGAGAGGTCTTTGCCAGCGGGATCAATTCCTTCAAAGCGTGCGTCACAAACGTCGGCTGAATGAGCGTTGGCTCGATAAGCTTTTCAAACACTGCATGTGTGACTTCGAAATCTTCGTACTCGGGTCCGATCTCGGCCCCGAGCGCAATCGCACGCGCGCGCCTTTCAGCGGGCGAGATGTCGAACCAGTCAGCCCCGGCGCGTTCACGCACGAGGTCCTTGTACCGTACACGACGCCAAGGGGGACGCAAGTCTATGGTTTTAACGACGTTGCCATTTGCGTCTTTATGCTCGAGCACGAGTGTGCCGAAGACTTTTTCAGCCACGTGACATACCAAGCCCTGCACTAGCTGCATCATCGTTTCGTAGTCTGCGTATGCCTGATATGCCTCGAGCATCGTAAACTCGGGGCTATGTTTACGCGATATGCCTTCGTTGCGAAACACGCGTCCGATCTCGAAGACTTTATCCATACCACCAACAAGCAGTCGCTTGAGCGGTAGCTCCAGTGCAATGCGCAGGTAAAAATCACAATCGAGCGCATGATGATGCGTCACGAACGGTTTTGCTGCTGCGCCGCCCGGAATAGACTGTAACACCGGCGTTTCCACTTCAACGAACCCGCGTGCATGCAGAAAGTTGCGGATTTCCCACACGATTTGCGACCGTTTCAGGAACAAGTCCAGCACTTCGGAGTTGGCCATCAAGTCAAGATACCGTTGTCGGTACCGCACCTCGGTGTCTTCCAGTCCATGCCACTTGGCTGGGGGCGGGCGAAGTGCCTTTGCCAGTATGACAAACGAAGTTATCCGAACTGAAATCTCACCGGTTTTGGTGGTGAACATTGTGCCTTGAGCACCGATGAAATCGCCCAAGTCAAGATGCTTGAATAGCTCGAACTGGTCTTCGCCAAGCATGTTTTTTTGCGCATAAAGCTGGATGCGCCCGCTCTGGTCACGAATGTCAACAAACATGCTTTTGCCCATGTCACGGTGCGCTGTTATGCGGCCCGCTAGTGCAACCTGTTTGCCCTCGGCATAATGGGCGCGAGCCTGTGCGCAAGTCGCGGTTGGCGTAAACTTGTTCTTGAATGGGTCAATACCACGTTTATACAAGGCTGCGAGCTTGGCCTTGCGCAGTTCAATTAACGTTTCCAATGGCCGATGTTGGGCCGGCCCGCTGCAATCTGTGTTAGTGTTCGTGTTGTTGACGTCCATAACCTGCCCAAAATGAAACACTAATCACGTCGGGTCGCCAAGGATTTGATTGCCTCCGTAGCAGGCTTACGAATCAAATAGCTTGCGGTGCAGGCATGCACGTTTGTAAGAAAGTGCTGTGAACCGAAAATTTAGACTAGGCGTACTCGGCTCTGGCAAAGGATCAAACTTTGTTGCAGTTGCCGAGGCGTGCGCAGCCGGGCATGTGCCTGCTGAGGTAGCACTTGTTTTGAGCGATGTGCCTGATGCGGGTATTTTGGAACACGCACGTATCCGTAGCATACAAGCCAGATACATTCCGCCTGGCAAGTTTCGCACAAAGCTCGATGAGGATGCCGAGCGTGCTTATGTACAAGCGTTGTGTGATGCGCAGGTTGACCTTGTTGTGCTGGCGGGGTTCATGCGGGTATTGAAGGAACATTTCCTGAATTCGTTTCCGGGCCGGATCGTGAACATACATCCTTCGCTTTTGCCTGCATTCCCCGGGCTTGAAGCATGGAAACAAGCGCTCGAGCACGGGGTCAAAGTCACAGGCTGTACAGTGCATTTCGTAGATGCAGGAGTGGATACTGGCCCGATTATCGGGCAAATCGCCGTGCCTGTGTTGGATAATGACACCTCAGAAACATTGCATCGGCGGATCCAGTTAGCTGAGCATGAGCTTTATCCGCGCTGCATTGCCGCGATTGCACGTGGTGAACTTGAGGTTCGCGGTAGGCGTGTGTTTTGGCGCACGGGTGGGATCGAGCCAGCTCAGCGGTACATCATTGGCGTGTCGTGACATACTTTTGTGCCGTGTGCATTCGCAAGAAAAAGTTGGCTTTGGCACGCCGAACATGGAAAATCAATCCCGTCACGCGCATCAAAGAGTCGGCAAAGAAATATTCGCGTGCGCGTGCAAAGTGTGCTTTGAGGAATGAAATGGGATTTGACTTAACGCAGTAAAACGTTTAGCTGCTGAACGGTTGAATGGAGTAGATCCTGGGCCGGTTAAACGATGAACAGTGACATTTTGACGATTCAGCCCCGAAAGCAGCAGGTGTTTTGCGGTTGAACGTTTCATCAATTCCGAGGCTTAGCAATCACAACAATGGCCAAGAAACTCAGATTCGGTTTGCCTAAAGGCAGTTTGCAGGAAGCGACCATCCAACGGATGGCCAAGGCAGGGTTTGCGATCCAAGTCAGTGAACGCTCCTACACGCCGTACGTTGACGATTCTGAACTTGAGGTACGGTTGATTCGCGCCCAAGAGATAAGCCGGTACGTTGAACACGGTTACTTGGATTGTGGGATTACAGGGCACGACTGGATAGTCGAGAATGGTTCAGATGTGCATGAGGTGTGTGAATTGCGATTTAGCAAGGCAACGCGGCAACCTGCACGGTGGGTGTTAGCCGTACCAGAAAATTCACCAATCAAAACCGTCAAAGACCTCCAGGGCAAACGCATTGCAACCGAAGTCGTCAATCTCACCAAGAAATACCTGCGTAAACACGGTGTCAGTGCCGAAGTCGAGTTTTCGTGGGGCGCAACCGAGGTCAAGGCGCACGAGTTAGTGGATGCAATTGTTGAGCTGACTGAGACCGGTTCTTCGTTGCGGGCGCATAACCTGCGCATAGTTGACACACTGTTGGTTTCGACCCCGCGGCTCATAGCCAACCGAAGCGCCTGGCGCGATAAATGGAAACGACAAAAAATTGAGACACTTGCGTTGCTGTTGAAAGGCGCGCTTGAAGCAGAGGCTAAGGTCGGCCTGAAAATGAACGTCGCAGAGAAAAATCTGCAAAAGTTACTTGCCGATCTCCCTGCTTTGCGCAGGCCAACCATCTCAAGCCTCAGCCAGAAAGGTTGGGTGGCAGTCGAGACCGTCATTGACGAGCACATCGTGCGCGAGATCATTCCGAAGCTCAAAGCCGCTGGCGCAGAGGGAATTATTGAATATCCGCTTAACAAGGTTGTATATTGACCAGCTAAAATATGGGATCACTCAAAAAACGTCGTAAGGCAAAGATCAACAAACATAAACGCCGCAAAAAACGGCGCATGCATCGGCACAAGAAACGCACCTGGCAGAAGTAACTGCCAAGTCGTTCCAGACCAAAGGATGTTTCTGCGCCGCCGGTTGGTGAGATTTGCGCCAGGCCGACGGCGCAGGAAGTATTTTTTTGTGACCATGCTTTTCCGATGGTTAACGGTGGGGGTTGGTTTGATTCTCGTTCTGGGAGTCATCACCGGCTGCAAAACCGTGTCCACACCACGAAAACCTGGTGCAGTTGACCGCGGTCGGCCTGCGACATCGTTGTCTGTTGAGCAAGTTGCCAAGGCTCATGCGCATTACGCAACTGGCGTTTTGCTGCGAATGAAAGACGACAATGAGGGTGCACTTGAACATTTTGCACAGGCTGCACTGTTGGATCCGGAAAATGAAGCGCTCGCACTCGAAGTCGCCCAGCAATACATGCAACGTGACCAACCGCTTAAAGCGCTGCGGATTCTTACTAACGCGGCTGCAAGCAGGGTCTGTTCAGCCGATCTTGACACACAGCTTGGTTCAACCTATGCGCAGCTCGGTAAAGCCAAACTAGCAGAAGAATCGTACCGAATCGCACTTGCAAAAGCGCCAGAATCAATCGTGGTCACGCGGAATCTTTTCCTGTTGCTGCTACGCGAAGGACGATTTGCAAAAGCCGGCCATGTGCTCGACCGAGCTTTGCAACAGAAAGTCAAAAGGGCCGAATTTTACGTTGAGTTGGCCGAGCTTTATACCACCTACGCACAGCGACATCGGGCACGCGCAAACCAAGCGCGGAAATCTGCGTTGAGTGCATTGGAAAAGGCGGTTGAACTGAAACCGATAAACCCTCACACACAACTCAAAATTGCCGATGGGTTCGCACTGCTGAATGAACCGGCGCGCGCGTTGGCTTTGTACAAGAACTTGTTTGGTTTTTATCGTGAGTTTCCGGGGTTGCGCAATACCGTTCGGGCAAAAATGGCCGAGCAATGCTTGCGGCTCGGCGATACCACAAACGCTATCGAATACCTCGAGGCTATTGCCCTTGATCAGCCGGCTGACCCGACGCCCTACTTTTGGCTTGGCACAGTCGCTTTGCGCAACAACAACCCCGCCGGTGCGGCCGAGTACTTCGCAAAAGCAGTGTTGTTTGGACCGGATTTTGAACAGGCCTATTACGAACTGGTGCGCGCACAGCTTACAGCCGAACAGCCAGCCGCTGCACTTGAGACACTTGCAAAAGCGCGGGCGCGATTTGGCGACAAGTTCGCAATCGAGTACTTCACTGGGCTGGCGTATGCCCAGCAAAAAAAATACGCGCAGGCAATTGAACATTACATTGCTGCTGAAAAGTTAGCGGCGGCTGCAGAACCACGTAGCACAAATGCGTTACTGTGTTTTCAGCTCGGTGCGGCATATGAACGCAACGGCCAGTTTGACCAGGCTGTTTCCTATTTCAAAAAAGCAATCGCAGCCACACCAGATTTTGCTGAAGCACTCAACTACCTCGGGTACATATGGGCTGAGCGCGGTCAAAACCTGCGTGAAGCACGTGCTTTAATTGAGCGCGCAGTTAAACTTGATCCCACCAACGCAGCTTATCTAGACAGCCTCGGGTGGGTGTTGTTCAAACAAAACCGTCCGCGGCAAGCACTTAAGTACATTTTACGTGCAGTTGAACTGTCCGAGAAACCCGACCCAACGATCTTCGACCACCTTGGCGACATCTACATTACTCTCGGCCAGCGCGAAAAGGCGCTCGAGGCATGGCGCAAATCACTCGAACTTGAACACAACGCGGAGATAGAAGCGAAGCTATCCCGATATAATCCTCATGCGCAGCAGCCGGGTGGGCCATGAGTTGATTTATTCCCTGCCTGTTTCGACAATTAGACTTGTTGCCTTTGCCCAGCTCATTCGGCATGCGCGTCGAAGGTTGGTTTTTGGCAGCGTCTATAACAAGATGCAAGCCTGCGGGAACTTTTTGCCGCAGAGACGCAAAGCCGCCAAGAAATAACCAAAACAGGTGGGCAAAACCACCGCAGAATTCGTGATGGGATTTATAACTCGTGCAAGAAAAAATGCGTCGCGCAAAAATGTGTTCTTTTACAAGTCGCGACCGGCATTTACGCGGTTTTCTGAGGGAATGGCAGGGTAAAAAAACCAGTTACGGTTTAGAGTTGGATCATTGCCAAAAGGCATAGCGCGAAATCCATACACACCCGCCAGAGGGCTCCTCAGCTCGCTGAACCCAAAAAACTGCATTGGGAACGTATTCGTTGCCGGCTTGTTATTGGAAGCGCCTGGGTGTGCGTGCCTGCACGCAGACAGGCCTTGCGTCCGGCACTTTAGATGACCAAGCCCATGCGCGACGCTTTGGAAAAACCGTGTCGTTGGTGTTTTGCGCAAGGGCGCGCAAAACCGCACGCAGGGCACGTGTGTTCTCCGGCCGCATTAGTAGTCCGTGTTAAATGGCGCAGTTACAAGGTTAAAATGAAATGATTTTACGCCGTGAGTAGGCCGACCCCGAAGTGAACCTTAAATGGCGGGGGATACTTTTCTACACTGTGTTTGTCTTGTGTGCGCAGAAAGTTGTGCATCAAATACACTCTGGTGGGGGTCGTATATGTTCTCGAGTGCGTCGAGGTGCGTATGTGCGAGGGCAAGGCTATGTTTTTGCATTTGTTTTGGCGTGGCCGCCAAAGTCGAAGTACCAGAACTGAATGGTCTCAGAACAAATTGCAGGTGGGCATGGTTGCACCAAAAACCCGACGAGCTGCGCCCATTAAAATGGTTGTGTCAGAGGCTCCAGGCCAATAGGCGGGTACGAGTGTTGACCCTCGAACGGAACCGGCGCTTACCACAAAAACCCCACATGCACCGTTGCCCTAACAGTTCGCTCAATGAGCTGTTCTCGTGCCGAAATGCAGTCTTTGCTGTAAAAAATCTTCTGCATGGTATGAGCTGCGGACTAGTGGGCCACTTGCCACATGCAGAAAGCCCATTTGCCGACCTAGCTCAGCCAGTTTGGTGAACTGCTCAGGGGTAACGAACCGGTGAACAGGAAGATGACGCGGTGTGGGTTGAAGGTATTGGCCAATGGTAACGATGTCGCATCCGATTGCCCGCAGGTCTTGCAACGTGTCAATAACCTCAGCATCGGTTTCGCCCAGACCAAGCATCAACCCGGATTTGACAAGCATCTTTGGCGCGCAGTGAGTTTTGGCCCGCTTAAGCACGGCTAACGACCTTTCATAACAGGCTTTTGACCGTATCATGGGCGCCAGGCGACGCACGGTTTCGATGTTGTGATTGAAAATGTCTGGCCGTGCACCCAGCACGGTGTGAATCGCTTCGTCTGACCCGCCGAAATCAGGTGTTAGGACCTCGATTGTTGTGTTCGGCTTAACTGCTCGGATTGCGCGTATCACATTGCTGAAATGCGTTGCGCCGCCGTCGGGTAGATCGTCGCGAGTGACCGAGGTGATTACAACGTGGCGCAGTTGCATGCGGCGGGCGGCTTCGGCCACGCGTGCTGGCTCGGTTGGGTCGAGTGGCTCAGGCTGGCCGTGTTCGACGGCACAAAACCTGCACGAGCGCGTGCAGCGGTTGCCACAGATCATGAATGTTGCTGTGCCACAGCTCCAGCATTCGGCTCGGTTTGGGCAGCGCGCACTTTCGCATACAGTATGTAGCTTAAGTCCGCTGACCACCGATTCGACATGTGCGAACGCCGCGGTTGTTGTAAGCCGTGTACGTAGCCAGTCCGGTAAACGCCGATGCGAACCGCACCCGTTCGTTTGTCCGGAGGCAAATGACACCCACGGCAGTCCGAGTTCTGTGGCAGACTTTTCCCCTAACACATCGTTTTGTGCTGGTTTGTCAGCGTTCACGGTTTTTGGTTAGGCTGTTCCAGAATTGCTCGAGTTCGTCCGGGCCGAAATCGGCTAGTATTTGGTCGTCAACCTCGATCACGGGCGTGCGTGTCTGGCCTGAGAGTCGGACCATTTCATCAAACGCTGTTTGATTGGTGGTTACGTCAACGAGTTCATATTTTACATTGTGCTGGTCTAACCATTGCGTTGCCATCTTGCACCACGGGCAATACGGCTTGATGAAAAGTCTGACTTGCTTGGTTTGCATTCAAGAAAGTGCACCTTTTCGTGTGGTTTTTCAAATCGGGTTTTTTCAGCGGTGCAATTCAGTCTGCTTGTGAAGGACCGGTTTTAGCGGTTAGTGCAATGTATTGTTGGGGGGCGAGGAGTGTATCAAGCTCGGCTGGCTGGCTCAACCGCACGCAAATAAACCAGCCTGCGCCGTACGGCTCTTTGTTGACCACGGCCGGGCTATCTGCAACGGCTTGGTTTATACTAACAACCTCACCGCTAACCGGCGAGTAAATGTCGGTTGCGGCTTTAAGTGATTCAACCACTGCGCATCGGTCGCCAGCCTTGATGGTTTTTCCGACCTCAGGCAGCTCAATGAACACAATTTGGCCGAGTTGCTGTTGCGCGAACTCGGTAATACCAATTGTTGCCAACTCGTCTTGGGTCTTTACCCATTCGTGTGATTTTGTGTACCGGAGATTTTCTGGGACTTTGGTGTCCATACCATTCGAGCTGTGTCTGGTTGATGAGCAAGCCTCACACCTTGTGTGTGTCGGGTCTGGGCGCAGACGGTTCGGGCTGTGCCAAAGGCGCGTTTGTAACCGGGCCGAGTTGAAGACGCGCCTGCGCGCGGTTTGCCAACGCAAGAACCGTGACAGCAGCGGCGGCCTTGCGTTCGGCTTCCTGGATTCGGGCGAACTCGCCGTAAACTTCTGCCCCGACAGGCTCGTCGCGAGGCGGCAGTTCTTGTCCCTGGGCAACGCGCATGGCAAGCAAAATGTCGTAGCAGTTGATCGAGTCGGTTGCGCGTGCGGGCATGTATGCAGGCTCAGCACCGGCAACTTCAACAACAAGCTTTGCACCCAGCAACGGTTGCAGTACCTGCCTGACCAGCCGACTCGATATGCCGAGTGCATTTGCCAGCTCGGTTAACGTTGGTGGTGGAGCGCCGTTTTGAAACCGCTGGCCGATACATGTCATCAGCCGTAGCGCAACAAATTCACGGCCGCGTTGGTTGATGCTTTCGGCCAGTTTGTCCTGTAAGTAAGCTTGCCTGTTTTGGTATGCGTATGCGACCTGCGCGCCAAATAGCAAAATTAACCAGGATAAGTACAGTCCAACCATAAACACCGGCACAAGGCCGAGGCTGCCATAGATTTTGCTCTGCGTGACCACACGCGACACGTACAAAAACCCGAACACGTTGTTCAAGTGCAACAGCGTGCCGGTGACGATGCCCCCAACAAGCGCAGCGCTCCAGCGCACCTTTGTGTTGGGAGTAAGCTCGTAAAACAGCGCAAAACCAACCCACAACAACGCTACCGGCAGCAGCTTGAATGCAAGCTCGCCTACGAACGGCATTGCTGTCAGGAGCCGCTTTGTCATCTCGAAGTACGGCCCGCCAGCCATTGCAAGTGCGCTGATTATCAGAAATGGCCCGAGCGTGATTATTGCCCAGTACTGGACGATTCGGACCGTCCAGCTCCTGCGTTGTGTTACACCCCAGATGTCGTTTATTGTCAATTCAACGCGGTTTAACAGTGAGATGGCCATGAAAATCAAAAAAGCCGTTCCTGTTATGCCTAAGGCGCCGCTGCGTGTGTTTTGGATAAATTCGTTTATGCGCCGCGCGATTTCCCTGCGTGCAGCCAGAATTTCACCATGTTCCGCCTCCTCGGGCAAAGAAACCGTAGCCGCATTTGTGCCTGTCGAGTTTGGAATAGGCGCAGGAGTTGTTTGAGCCGGTGATGGATTGGCCGCGTTTGCGGCTGCAACTGGCAGATTTGACAGCGACAGTTTGAATTCTGGGATGCCGATGATTTTGTGCTGGTCACCCTCTTGTTGCCTTATGATTACCGCTGGTGGGGTGATACTATGGACAAGTTTTTCGATAAACTGTTCGATTCGTTCTTCGCCCTCGCGTTTTAGGAGGCTGCTGGTAACACCCAGTGCAACCGCAAGAAGCGGAATCAGGGCAAGCAAAGTCGCATACGAAAGCGCCGCTGCGCGGGCTGGGCAGCGGTTTCGCACGAAGCTTTGCCAGACAAACACGACAAAGTGCACCAGCTTTTGTGCACGCGAAAGTTGCGCAGCCGGACTCAGCCGGGTGGCGCCCAGCACCGCACGTGCTTCAGTCCAGAGTTTTCTGGCAAAGGTGAACAAGCCGCAAGGCATTCTGCTGTCCAACGCTACCAGAACGTTTCTCCAAGTCAATCCATGCGCCGAAGGCGCTGTAATTGGGTTGCAAACGTGTGCGCAACTCCATTGCCATTGCGCACGTGAATTTAAGTGAACCTCAGTGCCGATCATTTTTGGCAAGCGGCAGGTTTAAAGTCGAGTTTGTGCTTTGAAGTTGGTGCGGCGGTTGATAGGCTGGGCGCATGGCTCGACATGCAGGGCCAGAGTCGGATTCGCCAAGCGCACTAAACGACATCATTGGTATTGCGTTAATTGCGTTGGGGCTGCTGTTGCTTGTGGCGCAATTGACGTTTGACCCACGTGATCTTGCGTTTTTACACAGCCCGCCAAATCCAGTTGCGTACAACTGGGCCGGTCTGATCGGGGCGCATGTGGCGTACGGATTTTTCTTTGTGCTCGGTGGGGCCGCTTATGTTGTGCCGGTTCTACTGGGTGCGTTTGGTTTGGGGCACCTGTTGGACCTGCTCGGGCACTTGCGGCGTCGGCCAATCTGGTCGTGGCTGTGGTCGTTTATGCTGGTTTTGGGTTTAACCGGCATGCTGCACATGATGTGGCTGGCAAAAGTGTTCGGTCGATTGCACGAGCGGTTAGGCGCACCAAGTGCAGGCGGTTGGCTCGGCCAAACAACTTATGATTACGGTTTTTGGATGTTGGGTAATGTTGGCGCGACGATTGTTTACGCGACAGTTTATCTGATTGCGTTGTTGTATCTAACGAACCTTCCGCTAGGCGCGTGGCTCAAAGAAATGTGGGCGTATTACCGCCGCGGCAGGACTGAACCCGAGCCGAGCGAGCAGCTTTTGGAAGAACGGGTACGTGAGCTCGAACGCAAAAAACGTGAGCTACAGGAAGCAGCTCAAAAGGCCGGCTTGGGACCGGATTTGAAACCGGTGCCGAAACCGACAATTCGCGATCTAACAGTGCCGCCATCCAAGTCGAAGCCGGAGGTTAAACCCTCGGCCGAGCAGGCTGCAGAGACTGGCGAGCAGGCTGTAAGTAAAGAGCCAACCGGTACCGCCGAACGTGAGTTTGTGCAGGCCGCGAGCAGTGAACAAAGCGCAAAACAGCCACCAGCCGATTCAGCAACCGAAGCAGTTGCACCAACCGAAAAACCGCCAGACGCAAAAGTGGCTGAACCTGGTACAGAACCGGCCGCAGCGCAGCCTAAACAACGCACAGCACGCAAACCAAAACCGTTTGTGCTTGGGGCCGGACCGAGGATCGGTGGGTACAAATTACCTCCGCTTGACCTGCTTAATTACATCGATGTGTCGATCAGGCCGACCGAAACGAAAGAAGAATTGATGGCAAATGCCCGTCTGATGCAGCAGACACTTGCGCAATTTGGGATTGAAGTCTCAATTGGCGACATTACAAAAGGCCCGACAATCACGCGTTATGAGTTGCATCCGGCACCTGGTGTAAAACTCGAGCGGATCACCGCCTTGAGCAATAATCTTGCTGCTGCACTCAAAGCCGAGCGAATTCACATTCTTGCGCCTGTACCGGGCAAAAGTTCGGTTGGTGTCGAGGTGCCAAACCGCGTTCAAGCATTTGTCGTGTTGCGGGATTTGATGGAGACAGATGAATGGCGCAATACACGCGCGCGGATACCAATTGCACTTGGCAAAGACGTTTACGGCCACCCAATCATAGCCGACCTAGCAGAGATGCCGCATCTACTGATTGCCGGTAGCACTGGGTCGGGCAAATCGGTTTGCATTAACTCGATCATCACCTCGCTGCTTTACAGGTTTGCACCGGATGAATTGCGTTTTGTGATGATCGACCCCAAAGTAGTTGAGTTGCAGCTCTATAACAGGCTACCGCATTTAGTTGTGCCGGTGATCTCAGACCCGAAAAAGGTTATTCTTGCGTTGCGCTGGGTCGTTAACGAGATGGAAAAACGCTACCAAATCTTTGCCCGTGTGGGTGTGCGAAACATTTGGGCATTTAACGAACGGTCACGGCATAAACCGTTGCCAAAACCTGAGCCTGAACTGCCATTGACGGTTAAAAAAGAACGGGTCGAACCCAGTGCTGACGGATTCGCCGTCGAACTTGACGAGGAAATTGTCACTCCTACCGAGGAGGATATCGTCATACCCGAGAGGCTCAGCTACATAGTCGTCATCATTGACGAGTTATCAGACCTGATGCTCGTCGCGCCTGCGGATGTCGAGATGGCTATTGCGCGGATCACACAAATGGCGCGTGCAGCCGGCATACATTGCATTGTGGCTACACAACGACCTAGTGTTGACGTGATTACAGGCGTAATCAAAGCAAACATAACCGCGCGAATAGCGTTCCAATGCGCGTCAAAGGTTGACTCGCGCACGATTCTTGATGCAATGGGGGCGGAAAAGTTGATCGGCAAGGGCGACATGCTTTATTTGCCGCCCGGCTCGGCAAAACTGATACGCGCCCAGGGTGCGCTTGTAACCGACGCCGAGATACAACGCGTGGTCGAGTTTATTGCGCATCAGGCCAAACCCAGTTACGAACTGGAGATACACCAGCAACTCCAGGGGGCATTGAGCGAACTCGAAGAAAAAGAGGGCATTGATGAAGACGAAGAGCTGATCCAGAAATGCATCGAGGTCATTCGCACCGAACAGAAAGCAAGTGTCTCACTGCTCCAACGCAGGTTGCGCCTCGGTTACACGCGCGCCGCGCGCATCATGGACGAGCTTGAGCGGCGCGGCATTGTGGGCCCGAGCAAAGGAGCGGAGCCACGAGACATTTTGATCGACCTAGATGGAACCGGCGCCGATGGCCGAGGCAAGCAAACTGAATGAAACAGCACTTCATGTGTTTGGGAAATATTGTGACGGCAGTTTGTTGCAAGGCCCCAAGTAAAACCCATTTATCGGAGAATTTACCTCGTGGCGGTGCCCGGTTCAGTTCAAAAAAATTTTGAATGTTCACACTGTTTTCTCTGAACATTTTTGGTGGTTTTATTGTCCATCGGTCGGTAGTTCTCTAGCATGATGAGCACGGGAATCAGCGCAATCAACGAGGCTGTGCGTGAGGCGAGCGCTTTTGTGCGCCCGCTGTTAAACGAGATTGGCAAGGTTATAGTCGGCCAGACATATCTGGTCGAGCGCCTTGTGATCGGGTTACTTGCAAACGGGCACGTTTTGTTAGAGGGTGTGCCAGGTCTGGCAAAAACGTTGTCGGTCAAAACACTGGCAGCGTGTATCAATGCTAAGTTTGCGCGTCTGCAGTTTACGCCCGACATGTTGCCTGCAGATGTCATCGGCACGCAGATCTACAATCCGCACACAGGCACATTCACAACGCGTAAAGGGCCGATCTTTGCCAACCTGATCCTGGCTGACGAAATTAACCGTGCCCCTGCCAAAGTCCAAAGCGCTCTGCTCGAGGCAATGCAAGAAAAACAGGTCACAATCGGTGAGCAAACGTTCAAACTCGATGAACCATTTTTAGTTTTGGCAACGCAAAATCCGATCGAGCAGGAAGGCACATACCCGTTGCCAGAAGCACAGGTTGACCGATTTATGCTCAAGCTCAAAATCGGGTATCCATCGCGCGGTGAAGAACGCCAAATTTTGGATTTAATGGCAAAAACTAGCGGGCCACCAACAGTGTCGCCTGTTGTCGAGCCGAAGCAGATCCTAGCCGCACGCGACGTCATTAACGACATCTACGTGGACGACAAGGTCAAAGAATACATCGTAGATTTGGTCTGCGCCACGCGCGAGCCGGACAAATACAAAATCGCGGTCAAGGAATTCATCCAACTAGGGGCGTCGCCGCGCGCGACAATTTACCTGACGCTGGCCGCCAAGGCGCACGCGTTTTTGCGCGGACGCGGCTATGTAACGCCGCAGGACGTAAAAAGCATCGGTATGGATGTGCTCCGGCACCGCGTGATGATCACCTACGAAGCTGAGGCCGAGGAAAAAACAAGCGAAACTGTGATCCAGAAAATCTTCGATGAACTGCCCGTGCCATGAAAGCCGGTGGTTGACGAGGCGAATCGAACCAAGTAATGTTTTACAAACTTAACGACGATATGAGTACTGTAACACTATCACCGAAGTACCAAGTTGTCATTCCCCGGACTATTCGTGAATCACTCCGCCTCAAACCCGGCCAAAAGATTCAGGTGATTAATTATGAAGGCCAGATCGTGCTTGTGCCGGTGCGGCCGATCGAGCAAATGCGTGGTGCTTTTAAGGGCATGAACACAAACTTCGAGCGCGAGCCAGACCGCCTATGAATGTTGTGGATTCGTCAGGTTGGATCGAGTTTCTCGGTGGCGGGCCAAATGCGGATTTATTTGCCACGGCTATCTGCGACACCGCTAAGCTGGTTGCGCCCACGATTTCTGTTTTTGAAGTATGCCGTTGGGTGCAACGGGAACTTGGGTTGCGCCGCGCTTTGGAGGCAATAGCGCTGATGCAGCAAGGGCGCGTCGTAGAACTGGATGTCACCTTGGCAATGTGCGCTGCGCGTTTAAGCTTGGATTTGAACTTACCGATGGCGGATTCGATTATTCTGGCTACTGCCCGCGCTCATAATGCCACGTTGTGGACGCAGGATGAAGATTTCGAGGGCGTAGATGGCGTGAAATACATCGCCAGGAAAAAAGGTGCGAAATGAGTTCGGCATAAACGAGGCCGATGGCAATACAAATGAAACGGTTAAGCGGAAAATCTCGATGAACTGCCCGTGCCATGAACCTTAGTACAATAGGCGCGAAGGGCGTTTTGGTCCTTCACATTTCTTGATTCGACGACGCGTTCATGATTCCGCGCGAAATCCTCAAGAAGATCCGACAGATCGAGCTACGAACGAACCGGCTTGTGACCGAGACGGTCGCCGGCGCTTACCACAGCGTGTTCAAAGGGCAGGGGATGAATTTTGAGGAAGTCCGCGAATACCAACCCGGCGATGAAGTCCGCTCGATTGACTGGAACGTCACCGCCCGGATGAACCATCCGTATGTGAAGAGGTATGTCGAGGAACGTGAATTAACTGTGATACTTGTTGTTGACGTGAGTGGCTCAGGTTTGTTCGGTTCACGTGTCCAATCAAAGCGCGAGCTGGCTGCAGAGATTGCCTCTGTGCTTGCATTTTCGGCGATCCGCAACAATGACAAGGTCGGATTGATTCTGTTCACCGACCGAGTCGAGAAATATGTCCCACCTCGAAAAGGCCGTCGGCATGTGCTGCGTGTAATTCGCGAGGTGCTGTTTTTTGAGCCGCGCCAGCGTGGTACAAACCTTGCCGCAGCGCTTGAATTTTTGCTCAGGGTTGCACGACGTCGCGCAATTGCAGTTGTTATTTCTGACTTTATCGAGCCACAGTTTGCGCAAATGGACGTTGACGTTCCCGCAGCACGGGTACTTGAAGGGAAGTCTACTGGCAAGACCGCAGCAGTACATCGGTTCGCGGACGAGCCACTCGGCACAGCAGCATACACTGCATTGCGACAGGCAAACCGGCGCCATGATGTCGTAGCAGTGCGGATCACTGATCCGTACGAGCTAGAGTTGCCACGGCTGGGTCGGATTGTGCTCGAAGACGCAGAAACGGGCGATGTAATCGAATTAAACACGAATTCAACTGCAGTCCACACTGGATTTGCCGCACGGCTAGCCGGTTTCCAGGAAAAGTTGCTCAAGCAGCTTCGAGCCGCGCGTATTGATGTGATCCAACTTCGTACCGACACGCCGTACGTAGCCGAGCTGAGGAAATTTTTTGAAGCACGTGAGCATAGGCGGTTACGCGGTTGAACCTGTAGGAGCAAACGTGCTATGGCCACAAACCTGCCAACACAAGTCCCTGCAGCAGTCACAAACGACATTCGGGACATCAAACCTCCGGTTGAAATACCGTCCGAGCTGGGGTGGCTATTGACGGTGGCTGCAATACTTGTGGTAACAGTGCTGTGTTACATCATCTGGCGTTTGATTCGAAAGCGGCTCAAGGAAAAGCCGCCCCTACCACCCGAGCCTGCGCATGTGCGTGCGCGCCGCAGGCTTATGGAAGCGCTTGCGCTGATAGCGCAGCCCGAGCCGTTCGTGGTTGCGGTGTCCGGAGCTGTACGGGTGTACCTGGAAGAAAGATTCAACTTGCATGCCCCGGAGCGGACAACGGAGGAGTTTTTACATGAACTGGCTGATTCACTAGTGCTGACTGAACGGCAAAAGGCAAGTCTTGGCGATTTCCTGACACGGTCTGACCTGGTCAAGTTTGCCAGGTACGAACCGACTGAATCTGAATTGCGCGATATGCATGCAGCAGCGCTGCGGTTAATCGAAGAAACCAAACCGGTGGAAGAAAAAGCGGAAAACGAGGTTCGGCAAAGCGAAAGCACACCAACACCACACGTTGGGTCGTCCAACGCAAAACATGCCACTGCACATGTAGTGTTGCCGATGGCCGGTGGCCGCCCCGAGAATTTAAATCGCGTATTGTAAATCCAATGACATTCGGTAGGCCATATTTGCTGTTGTTGCTGTTACTTTTGCCGGTGTTAGCCTGGTTGAAAGGACGAGCAGGCGCACAACCGGCATTTGTATATTCTGCAGTTGGCTTTTTCAAAGGGATATCGGGCCGTAGCCGATCGCGTGCTGGCAAATTGCTTATGGCAGCACGCTTATTGACGCTTGCAGTACTTGTATTGGGGGCAGCACAGCCGCGACTCACAAAAACCGGCACCACGATTAAGGCCAGTGGCATTGACATTGTGGTTGCGCTGGATTTGTCAGGCAGCATGGAATCTGAAGATTTCGTTTTGAGCGGCCGACGGATTAACCGGCTCGAGATGGCAAAACATGTGTTGCGTAAGTTCGTTCAGAACCGGCCAAACGATCGCATCGGACTGGTTGCATTTGCTGCGCAGCCATATATCGGCGCGCCATTGACACTCGACCATGACTTTCTGGCCGGGTGCATTGACCGGTTGCAGATCGGCCTCATTGACGAGAGCCGAACTGCAATTGGATCAGGTCTTGCCACCGCTATCAATCGGTTGCGTGATCGCAAGGCTAAGAGCAAGATCGTCATACTAATTACCGACGGACAGAATAACGCAGGTAAAATTCCGCCGCTGACTGCTGCAGAGCTTGCGCAGACGCTTGGCATAAAGGTGTACACCATCGGCGTTGGCACACGCGGTGTCGCACCTATGCCAATCAAGGCTCGTGGTCAGATAGTCGGCTACAGGCCGATGCAAGTTGACATTGACGAAGATACACTGCAGCAGATCGCTAGATTGACAGGCGGGAAATATTATCGCGCAGATAACGCACAACGGTTTCAGGAAATCTACGCCGAGATAGACCGACTCGAAAAAACCGAGGCTGAAGTCAAAAAGTTCGCCGAGCACAAGGAACTGTTTCAGTGGTTTGTGGGGGGCGGGATGGCGTTATTGTTGCTTGAGATTGTGCTTGGTCAGACCGTTTGGAGGAGGCTTCCGTGAACAATACTGCGTTAAACTGTACCAACATTAATTCGTTGAATCAGACCAGGCACTTGGCGTTTTGCACAGTTGACCGGTTCAACGAACCATGATTATGCGTTTCGCGGATTTACATCTGCTTTGGTTATTACTGGTGGTTCCACCGGCACTTTTGGTGTTTCTATGGTGGTCGGCCAGGAGGAAGCGCGCCCTACTGACACGGTTTATCGAGCCGCGGCTGTTAAATGGATTACTTGCCGGTGTTTCACCGGCCCGACACAGACTGCGGCATGGGTTTTTGGTGGCTGCTGTTACATGTTTTATTGTTGCACTTGCTCGGCCGCAGTGGGGGTTTGATTGGGAAGAAGTTAAACAACGCGGTTTGGATGTCATCGTGGCTATTGACACGTCGAAAAGCATGCTGGCCGAGGATGTCACGCCGAACCGGCTTACTCGGGCTAAACTCGCTGCATTGGAGCTGGTTCAACAGGCGAAATCGGATCGGGTTGGCCTGATTGCCTTTGCCGGAACAGCATTTTTGCAGTGTCCATTAACGGTTGATGATGTGGCGTTTGCTGAGTGTGTCGAGGCGCTTGATGTCAACATCATCCCACAAGGCGGCACTGCCATTGCAGAGGCAATCTTGACCGCCATAAAGTCGTTTAAGTCCGGGACTGAGGACCATAAGGTGCTTGTAATTTTCAGCGACGGCGAAGACCACGACCAGCGCACTGTTGAAGCTGCAGCCGAGGCTGCACGTGCAGGCATCAAAATTTTCACGGTGGGCGTTGGTTCTGCAGAAGGTGACTTGTTGCGAATCAGGACCCCGGACGGGCGAATGGATTACGTGCGCGACCCGGATGGTAATGTAGTGAAGTCCAGGCTCGATGAGAATTGGCTGCAGCAGATTGCTACTGCTGGAGGCGGCTTTTACGTGCCACTTCGTGGTGCAAAGGCGATCGAGACGCTTTACGAAGAGGGTATTGCTCCCCTGCCAAGGTCAGAAAGCGAAGCAAAACTTTTCAAGCGCCAGCGCGAGCAATTTCATTGGCCATTGATTGTGGGTATTGCGCTGCTTATGCTTGAGACGCTCATGCCCGCACGGCCGCAACCAGCGCGCGCGTTTGTCGGTTGGTCATTTTTGCCGCAGCAAATACCTCGGCTAAAACGAACAGCTCAAACCGTACAGACTGCAGGTGCACTGATTGTATTTTTGGTCATGGCGTGCGATGTGCAAGGCTCGCCAGGTGGCGCTTTGCGAGAGTACCGGGCTGGTAGGTTTGAGGAAGCGCTGAAGGAATATCAGCGCTTGATCGAAAAGGGTGCACCTGACGCCCGGTTGCATTTTAATGCCGGCACCGCCGCGTATCGGCTGGGAAAATTCGACATTGCCGCGAAGCATTTCGAAGAAGCAATGGGCGCGTTGCCGGTGCCTCTGCAGCAACAGGCCTACTACAACTGTGGCAACGCTTTTTACAGATTGGGGGAACAACAGTCTGATTTGAACAAGCGACGAAGCGCATGGGAACAGGCGCTTAAACAGTACGAGCTGGCGCTCAAGCTTGAGCGGAATGACCAAGATGCACAATTCAACTATGAATTTGTCAAGGAAAAGCTTAAAGAGTTGAATCAGCAGATGCAGCAACAGTCACAGACAGGGCAGTCGCCACAGCAACCCCAACAGAACGAGCAAAACACCCAAGACCAAAATCAACAAGGCCAGCAAAACGAATCCGCATCGGGGCAGACTCAACAGCACCCTGAAATTGCGCAACGACCTCACCAGTTGGAAGGTTCGGAGCAAAAGCAGGAACAGGAAGGTATGTCTGGCGAAATGCGTGATGCTGCGCAAAACCAAGCTGTTGAGCAGACGCAAATGAGTCAGCTTGCCCCAAGCCGGATGACACCTGAGCTGGCGCAACAGATGCTGGATGCGCTCAGAGCAGAGGAAACAATGATACCCTTCAAGCCGGAGCCACCACGCAGACCTGCCGAGCGCACGTTCAAAGATTGGTGATTGATAAGGTGGCGTTTTTCGAAGAGTAATTTCGCACGCGTACGGCAGCGCAAGATGCCCAGCAGCCGCCCTGTCAGGCGGCGGAGTTGAGTGCTTTTTTGATTGCCGTAATTACACGACGTTGGACGGAAAGCGGTGTGCCTTTGATCTGAGCGCCGGCAGCAGCCGGATGACCGCCCCCACAAAATTGTTCGGCAATTTGGCTCACATTGACCTTTTCTGACTTTGACCTGAGGCTGATATGGATGAGATCAGGCTCGATTTCCTCGAACACACAGGCCACAAGCACAGGTTCTATTGCGCGGATGTGATCAATTATGCCTTCGGCATCTACCGTGTCGGTGCCGGTCCGAACGAAGTCGGCTTTTTTGAGCCATAGATACGCGATGCGGTTGCCGTGTGTGAGTTTGAAGTGACTGTAAACGTGTTTGAGTAGTTTAGCACGTGAAAGTGGGTAGCTTTGGTATACCTCGTTGCAAATCTTTGCCAAATCAGCTCCACGGCTCACCAGTTCTGCTGCGATGTGATATGTACCCGGTCGGGTTGTCGGGTATTGAAACGAGCCTGTATCGGTGGAAATGGCTGTGAAAAGGCAGTTTGCAATTTGTTTTGTTATTTGCCATCGGGCAGCCTTGAGTAGTTTGAACACTAGTTCCCCCGTACTAGGTTCGCGTGCTGAGACCCAGTTAATGTCGCCGAATCGTGTGTTGCTTTCGTGATGATCGATGTTGATGAGTAGCTTGCGGTTTGTGATACACGCTTCAGCGCCGCCGAGCCGCTCCAAGGTTGCTGAGTCAATCGTAATGACCGCGTCAAATTTAAGTCCCTGTCTTGGTGGTTGCATTAGGTGGTCGGGATCCAAAAACCGATATTTTTGTGGCAGTGGATCTTCGTTCCAGCACTCGACTTTTTTCCCCTCAGACTTAAGCGCAACCGCCAGTGCTAGCTGCGAACCTACACAATCGCCGTCAGGTCGAGTGTGTCCGACGACACATATTGAGCTGCTTTCGCGAAGCGCTTCAGCGATTCGCAGGGCAATTTTGGGTTGGGTTTTCACCTGCAAAAAACTATGTTTCTACAAGTTGATGACGGCGCGGCACAGAGGCGCAGTTTACGTGCCAAACGTACGTTTGTCATCCAGGCCCGAGGCCGGTCTTTTCAAGTTCATTGATAATCTCCAAGACACGGTTCCCACGCATCACAGAATCGTCATATACAAACCGTAGGCGTGGGGTGTACTTAAGCACAACCGCCTTGGCAACAAGGTCCTGGATGCGGAGCCTATTTCGAGTTAGCATTGCGAAACCCGCCTTTTGTTGTTCGGCGGTGCCGAGTATGCTTGTAAAAACTGTCGCGTACCGCAGGTCGCCCGAGACCTCAACGTCATTTACAGTGATCAAACCGGCCTGGTCGACAGGCAGCTCGCGCCGGATGGCTTCCCCAATCTCGCGTTTTAGTAGTTCACGCACGCGTTGTTGACGTAAGGTTGGCATACGGATGTTTGGTCCTGAATTCTCGTGTCATTTTGGCCGGGGTCAATTCCAGCAGCACCCACCGGCTCCCCTGACACAAGTCTGGTTTACAGCTTCTGCGCCACTTTTTCTATGGTGTAACACTCCAGAACATCGCCCGGCTCATAATCACCAAAGCCCTCAACGCGAATCCCGCATTCCATACCCGCGCGTACTTCATTGACTTCATCTTGGAACCTGCGCATAGACTGAATTAAGCCTTCGTAGATCAGATTTTTGCGCCGCAACACACGCACACGGCCGCGAACCATTCGACCGGTTAATACGACGCACCCTGCCACAGGTAGGCCTTTTGAGAGCGGGAAAACCTTGCGCACCTCGGCACTGCCCAAGACGACCTCTTTCTCGACCGGCTCGAGGAGCCCAGCCATGGCCTCTTTCACTTGGTCAATAAGCTCGTAGATGACAGTGTAGAGCTTGATTTGTACCCCGTCACGCTTTGCTCGTTCATTTGCGCTAGCATCAATTCGGGTATGAAAACCCAATACAACCGCATTCGACGCTGCTGCCAGAGCAACGTCATTTTCCGTAACAGTCCCGACCGCACTGTGAAGAATCTCGAGCTTGACCTTATCGGACTCAATCTTGTTGAGCGCGTCAACAATAGCTTCCACCGAGCCTTGTGTATCAGCTTTGATGACGACTTTGAGTGTCTTCTCGTTGGCAGCTTCGAGTGTGGCGAACAGATTTTCAAGGGTAACTTTCGGGCGTGCAGCCTGACCGGCTGTGCGTGTTTCGAGCGCCCGTTTCTCCGCCAGCTCACGCGCGACTTTCTCGCTTTCCACAACGCTGAATTCCAAACCGGCTTCGGGCACACCGTTCAGGCCGAGCATTTTTGCTGCAACCGAAGGACCGGCTTCCTTGAGCCGCTTGCCCTCCGCATCAATCAAGGCGCGCACTTTGCCGTAATAATGCCCGCAGATGACCGCGTCGCCAGCGCGCAACGTGCCTTTCTTTACAAGCAATGTTACACTCGGCCCGCCGGGCTCCAGCCCGGACTCGATCACGAAACCTTTTGCGGGCCTATTGGGATTTGCCCGCAGCTCAAGCATTTCGGCCTGCAAAAGTATCATCTCTAGTAATTTGTCAATGCCTTGTTTTGTGAGTGCCGACACATCAACAAATATGGTGTCGCCCCCCCATTCATCCGTGGTCAGACCTTTTTCCTGCAACTGCTGCCGGACTTTCAAAGGGTTTGCATTTGGGTGATCGCATTTGTTGACGGCTACGATGATCGGCACCTTGGCCGCACGCGCATGGTCGAGCGCTTCAATCGTCTGTGGCATGACGCCCTCATTTGCAGCTACAACCAAAACAACTATATCTGTCACATTTGCACCGCGCGCGCGCATTGAGCTGAAAGCCTCGTGGCCGGGTGTGTCGAGAAAGGTAATTTGCGCCAGCTCATTTTTCCGGTCAGGGTGTGGAATTGAAATCGTGTAGGCACCGATGTGCTGGGTAATGCCACCCGCTTCGCTTGCTGCGACATTTGTTTTGCGAATGACATCCAACAAGGTCGTTTTACCGTGATCAACATGACCCATAATCGTTACTACTGGCGCGCGCGGTTTGAGGTCTTGCGGTCTGTCCTCTTCGTCCAGCTCGGGTTTCTTGACCAACGCAGGCGAGATGCCAACACCTTTTGCGCGTTTTTCAATTTCAAGTTTGAATCCGTACTTTGCACAGATGTGTTTTGCGATTGCCTCGTCAATGACCTGATTGACGTTCGCCATCACCTTCAGCTCGATAAGGTCGGCAATGATTTGAAAAGGCTTCTTGTTCAGTTTTTCGGCCAGTGTGCGGACCGTAATAGGCGGTTTGATTGTCAGAGTCGGCGCTGTCGGTGGCAGCGCAATCTTGAGTGGAGCAAAACTAGGCGGTTGGGGCGGCGCGACCAATGGGATATTTGGCCCCTGGCCGGGAGCGACCGGCTTCGTTTTAGGCGAGATCGGCCGCAGTTGTCGAGGCTCAGGTTTTTGCCGTGTAATAACGGGCGGTGCACTTATCTTGGCACGTCCAGTCACTGGACTGGCAGAACCTGCCTTTTGTGTTGGCCGCGGCCGAGGCTGCAATTGGATGAAGCCAATTTTCTCGCCTATTCGTGGTTTGGGCGGTTCAACCGGTTTTTGTTCCTGCTGGGTCGGTTGAGGAGGCGATGCCTCTTGAATCGGTTGAAGTGAGACCGCGGCCGGTAGTTCTTGTGCGGTGCTGCTTGGGGCCTGTTCTTGTGGCAAAGGGAGCTCAACTGTTGCCTGCGCCGGCTCTTGTATTGTGGCAGCCGGTGACGGTTGTATAACGGGTTGTTCAGCTACGCTAACAGGCAGATCGAGTGCGGACGCAGATGTCGCTGGCTCTTCCGAAACGGCAGTTTGAACTTGTTCCGGTTCAGGTGGTTTCAGCTCTTCGGCTGGTAACTGCGCTACAGTTGGTTCTGTAGGTGTTGTCTCGCTCGTGACAGGCGGTGTAGGGACCTGTTTAATTCCCCCCAACTGTTGGATGAGATATTCTGCGGTGATCTTGTCAATCGTGCTAGAGGCTGTTTTAGCGGTAGTGATGCCCAGCTCGCGCGCCTTAGCTATTACCTCTTTGCTCGGCACTCCGGTTTGCTTTGAGATCTCGTGTATGCGAACGGGCATATTTTATTGTTGGGTCAGGGCTAACCGTTCAGGTTTGTTTGGCACAGAGTCGCTCGGTCGCCGCATTTTAATTATCCGCCGGATTAACTTGTTGACGTTTCACCTACCTTAATTGTGCGTCTGGCAGCTTCAGCGCGGGCGGCTTCCAAGATCGCACCTGCTTGTTCTGCAACTTGTGGTATGCCTGCCAGATCGCTTTCCTCGGCTTCGAGCAGGTCTTCAAGCCGAGTTAGTCCCGCATGCACAAGTGCATCGGCTTGTTCACGGGTAATACCGGGAATTGAGGCGAGTGATTCAACGGCTTCGGCAACTTTTTCTTCGAACCCTTTTGTAACGACCACCTCGGGTTCGATCTCAACGTGCCAGCCGGTTAATTTTGAAGTCAAACGTGCATTTTGGCCGCGTTTTCCTATTGCCAGTGAGAGTTGGTCTGGGCTGACGGTGATTTTAATTCGTTTGGTTGCTTCATTGACCTCGAACGTCTTCAGCTTAGCAGGGGCAAGCGCAGCGCTAACAAATGTTTTAATGTCGGGCGACCATGGAATGACATCGACCTTTTCATTGTTAAGCTCGCGCACGATGTTTTTTACACGTTGCCCGCGTAGCCCAACGCATGCACCCACAGGATCAACTTTTTCGTCTCTTGAATGCACCGCAATTTTGGTTCTGAACCCAGGTTCGCGGGCGATCCCCTTGATCTCAATTGTGCCGTCATTGATCTCGGACACTTCAAGTTGGAATAACTTTATCACAAAACGCGGGTCTGCCCTCGACAAGATGATTTCCGGTCCGTGCGGCCCCTGTTCGACCGCCTTCACGTAGCAGCGGATCCGTTCGCCGACCTGGTATTCTTCGGTGGGGACGCGTTCGTGATTTGGCAATAAAGCCTCGTATTTTCCCAAGTCAACGATAACATCCGACCTCTCGAACCGCCGTACAACGCCGCTAACAATCTCGCCAACTCGATCCTTGAACTCAGCAAAAATGAGTTGTTTTTCAGCCTTCCTGATATGTTGAAGGAGTGCCTGTTTTGCATTGGCGGAAGCTATGCGGCCAAAATCCCGTGGCGTTACTTCTACATCAACTTCGTCGCCCACTTTCGCATCGGGTTTGATCTTACGCGCCTCGGGCAACGAGATCTGGTCGTGTTTCGATACAACTTTCTCAGCCACAATCAGTTTTGCAATAGCGCGAATTTCACCTGTTTCTTGGTCAATATCAACCCGCAGTGCACGGGCTGGCCCTACAGCTTTCTTTGCCGCAGCGAGCAAAGATTCCTGCACGGCGGAAAGCAGGACATCCCGGTTGATGCCCTTTTCTCGCTCCCAAAACTCAAGTTGTGCCAACAGGTCCGAGTTCATGACGTTCTTTTTGCCGGTTTACCAACAAAAAAGTCGGCAGAATTTTAATCCTCCGACTCAGCCAAACCGGTTTTTAGCAGTTAAAAACCAAAAAACAATAGCTGAAATCCACCGAGGTCGTCAAGCCTCTTTTGGGCCGTTTGGCAGTATTTGTCGGGTCATAAGTTTCAGGCGTGGTTAGTACCAAGCTTAGGCCGCGGCGGTTTGACGCCTGTCAGTTCTGATGGCTCGCTAAGAAGCGTTATTAACGAAGCTTTTGGATTTGCAGGCACATTTCCAAAGCATCAGCATTCCAAGCAAACACACTAAGGTGCTTTCAGCTCGGGAGAGTTTTCCATATGAAAAGCTTCACAGTCACTGCCCGCTTTATGCTGTTCAGATACTGTAAGCAAAAAGACGGCGCACTTTGCTTTGGGTTGGTAACGGAGTTGTCGCTGAACCGCGAGTTCCGTATATCGCCGGACAAGCCCGTTAAGACCAACTGTTACGAGCTATATGGTTTATTGCGGACAAAGCCCGTCCCGGTAAAATCGGTGGGCGTGTTGTGCCTGAAAGTGCTTGACAAAACTGGGCTTTTTGTTTACAAATGTGCGCAATGTTAAGGTTGTCGAAGCTGTTTGTTCCCCCCGCCAACCGAGGACAGTTCAGAGCGTCGCTGGCGGGATCGGTACTGATTTTGGCTTGTGTGTTCCCGTGGGCCTGTGGCGGGCAGGACCAAGGGATCACGATAGCAGGGGCCGGAGGTAACACAGTTGGGCATCTTGGGCCTGGGTTGCAGTTGGCCCCACAGCCGGCACCCCAGCGTGTGCATTGGGTTGTCGGCCCTGCAAAAGTGAATCTCGCCGGCGTCGCCGAAATGGAGATCCCGGCGGATTACAGGTTTGCTGACGAGCGCAGCGCACGTCTGCTTATTGAGCAACTTCGAAATCCCGTCCCCAAAAACCTCGTCGGATTTCTAATTCCGCCATCAGGCGAGTGGTTTGCTTTGGTAGAGCTTAGCGAGCCAGGTCACGTAAAGGACGACGACGCAGCCGGTTTGGACTCAGAAGTGATCCTTTCGGCCATTCGTCAAATGGCAGCACGCCAACGCGAAGTTCAGGGTGGTTCTGGAGCACCCGTTGTCGAGTCGGTTGATTGGACACTCGAACCAATGTATGAGCCGACGACGCACAGGGTTGAATGGGCAATCAAGGCTGTTAGCGGGGGAAAAGCAGTGGTGAACTACGTCGTTCGATACTTGGGTCGAGTGCACGTTTTAGACTTTGTTGGGGTGATGCCAGAGCGGGCTGAATCCGATCTTGTTTCCCTCAAAGCGGTTGCCAAGGGAGTGTCGTTTTTACCAGGGCAGCGATATGAAGATTTCCAGCCTGGTGACAAACTGGCTAGTTCCAGCTTAGCCCAGTTTTTGGTTAATCAGGATCAACAAGCCGAAGAACTTGCTGCGGAAAGTTCCGTCGGGGGCGTTGAAGGGGCGATTACTAGCGGCTCGAATTTTGTTTGGCAGGCTGCTGTTTTCTTGGGTTTGTTTCTAGTAGGTGTATTTGTGCTTGTGTATCGTGCTTGGAGCAAGCCGCGTCAAGCGGCTGTTACAAGCGGAAAGCACAAGCCGCTTCAAACTGTTGAACAGGTCCAAACACCCGTTGCTGCGCAAGTTAATGTGCATGCAGCTCCTGCAGAAAAACCGGCGGCAACGGTCGCTAGGGATCAGATTTCTGTGCCCGAACGTGCATTGGCACGGAATGGAAACGGAACTGGCCTCAATCATCGGAAGCGCCAAAAGCGTTACAGGTACGACAAGTTTTACTCCCGGATGATAATGCGCCTTTCTGGCAGTGAATATGGCAACGGAGGCGGTAACGGCGATACAGAGCTCATTTACAATCAACCAGCATACCAACTGAGCCATAGTGTCACTGTACTGGATTTAGAGCGTGAACTGGCTACCAAAGCGTCAGCCATTATCGAGACGCAGACTGACCTGATCGAGGTGCAGCGCAAGTTCATCGAAGAACAGCGCAAGCTAATCGAGGAGCAGCGCAGATTGTTCTATGCCGAGCTTGAGCAGGCTAAAAACCAGCTCGAGTTGTTCGGTAAGTAGTACATTAGCAATTCTGTAAAACTGCTGTAAAAAGGAGGGGCAGTGCTAAATTGTCGCCCTGTCGGCTTTGCGTCCAAAAGGCATCAGCTTGGACGGCGTCGGCTGGACAGTAACATGTTTGGGGACAACGTTCCCAGTATGCACGGACACACCCAAATTGCACGGGGTTTTGCAGTTCAGCTCGGGCAAGGTTGTAGTTTGGGGCTGTTAATCGGGCTGCTCTTGATTATTTGGATGGCTGTCTTGGGTCATGTTGAGTGCAATGCTGGCATGCTGTATTCGTTTTCGAACACAAATCGCATTGAAATCCTCGACAGTCTAAACCCACCAACAAGGTCAAAGCCATATCCCTCAACCACAATAGTTAGTAATCTGCTGGGCTGCACAATAACAGCCGTCACAGTTACAATTCATGGTTTGTCGCATAGTTTCCCTAGTGATGTGACAGTTTTGCTGGTAGGCCCGCAAGGCCAACAGGCCGTTCTTATGGCCCAAGTTGGGGGTCAGGAACGGCTTAGTGTTACGAACCTGACGCTAACATTTGACGACGATGCCGCACACCAATTGCCGGTGCACACCAATTTGCAGTCGGGCGTTTTTAGACCCACAAACGGTTATTTGGCGTTTGGGCGACGCGGGCTGCCATTTGATTTGCCAGCCCCTGCACCGGTCGGTAGTTCAAATGCACCCGCTGCATTGGCTGTGTTCAAAGACACTAACCCGAACGGCGTCTGGGGTTTGTTTGTCGTGGATGACTCCAGTTCAGATTCGGGCGAAATAGCGCTTGGCTGGACTCTGAACCTGACTGTGTCGGGTCCATTACACATTTGCATTTCCTCGCCCCAGGTCGTGATCTCGTGGCCAGTCCATTTGCGAGATGCCGTGCTTCAGGTCTCGACGGATTTGGTCTTGCCGAGCGCGTGGGCTGATTGGCCGGGCACACCGGCCGAGGCAATGGGTTGGTTATGGGTCACCGACTCTGTGGCAAGTGGACAAATGTTTTACCGTCTTAGGTGGCTGGCAGAGTGAAAGTTACGCTGTACGATGGTTGGTTTTTTAGTGAAACGCTTAATGACTCCTAAAAACAGTCCATTTAGCAATCGCATTGAGCTAATTGACGAAGGTAAAATTGCAATTTTTTCCCTTGACAATTTTTGATGCAATTGCTTAAATGGGATAAGTTGCGGTCGTGTGAAATCGCCCGCAAACCGAGTTATAAAAAACTAGACCGGGACCGTAAAAATGAAATTACGCCGTAAGTTAAGAACTGCGGGAACGATGCTGTTAACTGTTGCGGCAATACTCCTGCCCGCAAAGGTTAATGCTCTCACGTACGTCTTCAGTTTTGAATATGTGTTTATGGGACCGCCGCCCATGTCCATGGATATTCCGTGGGTTGTAGCCACTGTGGACGATTTGGTTGGTGGGGGCGTGCGTATGACGATACAAAACAGTGCTACTCTTGGAGAGCAAGTGGTTGAGAAGCTGTGGTTTAACTTAAATCCAGTGCTTGACCCGACGAAGTTGGTTTTCAATTATGTTGGCTCAAGCGGGAGCTTTGAGATGCCGGTGATTGGGAAAGGCGTTGATAGGTTTAAGGCCGACGGGGACGGCAAGTACGACATATTGTTCGCGTTTGCTACGCCTTGGGGTTTGCCACACCAATACTTGCCAGATTGCTTTTCGGCAGGGGAATGGATCGCTTATGACATCACTGGAATACCGGGATTGAGTGCGTCAGATTTCTGGTATCTCAGCGCACCAGCGGGGAACATCGGGCCGTTTTATGCAGCGGCATACATTCCATGTGCCACCTACATTTGTGTCCCTGAACCACAAATCCTGGCCCTTGCAGGTTTGTGTGCATGTGCATTTCTCGTCAGGCGATTTAGGAGATAGGCAAGTGGCAGTCAGGTAGTCTTGGTTTTCTCGATACAGCCCTGCCGCGGCGGCAGGGCTTTTGTTTTAGGCACCCTTATTTCAGTGGTTGGGAAATCGAAGTGTCCGAGTGCCATGGCTTAGCGCAGATGGATTGCCTTTCCGAACCTTGGACGATGGTAAAGCGGTGACGGGAACACTCGTACTCCGTCGGTGGCGACAAGTCTTGGCTTGTTACCATTGAAACTCGACCAGGCAAAAAATACTGTGCTGATGTTTACATCAGCCTTGGCAATCACGGCTGGTTTAAAGGTTCTCCCGGGGTTGACTAAAACAGGAGAAGCACATGACTCGTGCTAGCTTGAGTCGAGAAACCAGATCAAAAAAGAGATAGGGCAAGGTGATCTGCGGCATTTGACTACGAAATCGGTAATTCAACGAACGCCGTTTCACACTGTACCTATCCGCAATTTGCGCCGCGTGCTTTGGTGATGAATTCTTTGCATGTGGCTGACTGGCAGGGTATTGAGAAGTGGATGTTTTTCGAATGCCGCCCTTAGAGATTTTTGAAAACATGCGAATTGCGCCAACGCAAAATGGCCTTTTTAGCACCCAGCAAGAGAGAAAGGAAAAGCAGTCACTGGAAAGGGCCTTTGCCTCTCTGGAACAGTTTTGGGGCGAATTCGCCACTTAACTTTCGCCTTGCGCGTACACAATAGGTCACAATAGGCTAGCGCGAAAATGCCACTTTGGGCCTTATGTGCTTTTTAAGGCCGCAGTTGCATATTCATAAGTGTTTAGCTTTTTCTACTTGACAAATTGCGTTAAAAAAACCCATATTTAAAACAAAGAAGTGGACCTCAGCGGATTGGCGGCATGAAAACACGTATCAGCCTAACTACAAAGTTACTTGCGGCACTGATTCTGGTAGCAACTGCGCTGCCGGTGCGGGCAATTGTTCCTACTTGTTTTTTAAGTTTCGATTACAGATTCATGCCCTTGGAAAGTGCGGGGCCGTTGGGGGCACCGTGGGTGGTAGCAATATTCGAAGGGGATAACGGTGCGGTAAACCTGACCGTCGTGAACACTAGTCCATATGGTACTAACGTTGTGCAGAAGCTTTGGTTCAACCTGAATCCAGTTTTTAACCCGACAAGCCTGACCTTTAGCTTTGTAGGGTCCAGCAGCGGGTCCGACGATTGGCTTATTGGCACGGGAGCCAACGCGTACAAGGCCGACGGCGATGGGATGTTTGACATATTATTTGTGCATACAGGCGATCAGCAGTTTGGGCCAGGGGATTGGTTTATTTACAGCATTTCTGGAATACCTGTTTTAACTGGGTGGGATTTTTGCTATTTCAGTGCTCCGCCCCCACCTAGTCCTGAGCCGTACTACGGACCGTTTAAAGCAGTGGCGCTTTTCCCGTGCTTTCAATACATTGCGGTTCCCGAGCCTAGCAGTGTAATTTTGGTCTGTGTGGGGCTGGGCATTTTGTTCGGGCGTAGGTTTTTGGGGCGGAAAAGCTAGATGCATATTTCAGCGGTTTTCTTCCAGCTGAGACAGATTTAT
>FMJZ01000103.1_pt1 | contig 58168 bp, 54 predicted proteins | sample 1987881 | NCBI WGS metagenome assembly FMJZ01 (sample SAMEA4378227, study PRJEB15110) | soil metagenome | biome: soil; feature: Field; material: Soil | place: India | collected 2015-03-11 | depth 0 m
CCTGCCGATAGAACGGCTCGCGCGCAGCCAGCAGCTCGCGGATTCGGCCCTGTGGATCGGGACATTGCAACAGTGGTCTGTGTGTTTGGTGTCGGACGCGTTCCCAGAGTGTGTTCGGCGTGGCCCACAGGTACACAACAAGTGCGTGCGTTTTAAGGTTATCGAGGTTCGCTTGGTTAGCAGGCAGCCCGCCACCGGTTGAAATGACGGTGTTACTGAGTCCCTTGAGGAGGTGGCACACGTTGCGTTCGTATTGTCTGAACACAGGCTCGCCGTCTTCAGCAAAGATTCGGCTGATTGATTTGCCCGCTTGCGTTTCGATGAAATCGTCGGTGTCGAAAAAATTAAAGTGCAGCCACTCGGCGAGCAGTTTTCCGACGCTTGTTTTGCCCGAGCCCATGAACCCGATCAATGCAATGTTGCGAATGTTGCGTTCGGCGTTCACGACATTCAGATACCTGATTTGCGTGTTGTGCGCACGCGGTTTTTTGATTCTGCAGGCGCTATGGGGGTGTGCCTTTGAAATATCATTTACCCTCCAAGCCTTTTAGGTAGGCAAGGACAAGATTCGGTAGGTCGAGGCTGTACCCGCCTTCCAGTACGCTGAACACAGGTGCTTGCAATTTTCGCAGTTGCTGGCCTAGCCAGTAATAGTCCTCAAGCTGAAGGTTTTCATTTGCGATCGGGTCATGCGCATATGCATCGAACCCGGCAGATACGGCCACAAGCTCGGGCTTGAACTTCTTAATGTCGTTAATGGCCTGTTCGAGTGTGGCGCGGTACTCGGTCCGGGCTGTTGCAGGTGCAACGGGGTAATTGAAACAGTTGTTCCCGACGTTTTGAGTGCCGGTGCCGGGAAACAACGGCCATTGGTGTACGGAGAAAAAGGCTGCTCCGGGTACGTTGCATAATATTGCCTCGGTGCCGTTGCCGTGGTGAACGTCGAAGTCGAGAACAGCCACACGTTTAACACCTGTTGCCAGTGCCTCAAGCACCGCGATGGCAATCGAGTTGAGGTAACAGAACCCCATTGCGCGGTCGCGTGTTGCATGATGGCCGGGTGGCCGCATCAGGCTAAAGGCAAATTCACCCCCGCGCGCAATGTTCAGTGCGGTTACGGCGGCAGCCACAGACCTGCGCGCGTACTGGGCGATACCGTCAAAGTAAGGCGTGTCGGGTGTGAAATCCTCGGGTTCATCTAATCGCGAGAGGTGCTTGGCCGAGTGCGCGCGTAAAATCACCGCATCATCAACATGGCCGGGGTCGGTCCAACTGATCTGCAGGTCGGTCTGGGTGCGGAGTTTTTGTTGGGTACGACTTATGCGTTCGGGTCGTTCCGGGTGCCCAGCCTGACAGTAGCCAGTGCAAATGTTGTCTGTGACGACTTTCATGTGTGTGCGTGCGCGGTTAAGTCAGTTGCGCGTGGTGCATGGTCATTTGCTTTTTGCTTTTTCGCCCCGAAAGGGTAAAGTTCTGCCCGACCTTGCTCAAGCGAAACAAACGATGGAAATGTTGCCGTATAAAAAGTGCCGCACCGGCAGAGGCCACTTTGATGGAGTGGAAAAGCCCTCTGATGCGTGGGCTGAATTTGGCCGAGCTAGTTGCACTTTAGCTGCTGCAGGTGCACCACGCAAACGCGCAGGTAAACATCTCTGTTTTTTACTTGCGGCTCTGGCGCTTGGCAGTCCTGCGTGGGCGTGGGACTACGACACACACAGGTTGATATGCGAGTTGGCGCTTGGTTGTTTACCGACGAATTTTCCTACTTTTGTGCGCACGCCAGCCACACAGGAACGAATTGCATTTCTTGGGGGTGAACCTGATCGTTGGCGTAACGTGCCCGATCTACCGCTCCGGCACCACAACAGCCCGGACCACTACGTTGACATTGAATTAATTGAGTTTTGCGGGTTGACCCCCGACACACTGCCAATGTTCAGATACGATTTTGTTGTGCAATTTGATCGGGCGCGCGCGGCACAGCCTGACAAGTTCCCACCTATTAACGAGATGAAAAACGCAGATCGCACGCAACAATTGGCCGGGTTCTTGCCGTGGGCAATCACTGAGCAATTCGGCAAGGTAAAATCTGGGTTCGGTTACCTCAAAGCCTACGAAGAAGCCGGTACAGCCGATGAAGTCTCCAACGCGCAGCAAAACATAATTTATGCAATGGGCGTTTTGGCGCATTACGTCGGTGACGCAACGCAGCCGTTGCACGTAACAATCCATCACAACGGTTGGACAGGGCCGAATCCGCGTGGGTACACCACCAACACAACGCTGCATAGATGGATTGACGGCGAGTATTTCCGGAAGGTCGGGCTGCCCGAAGCCGGCCGGTTGCAACCGAAATTGCGCACGGCGCGGCTTGTGATTGACCCGGCCAAGAACGGCGCGCCAGATGCATTGTTCAGGCAGGTGGCAAAGTTCATTTTTGAGCAGTACAAACAGGTCCAACCGCTTTATGAACTTGAGAAGGCAGGCAAGTTTTCAGGTGAAGAACCGCGCGGGCTTGAAGGAAAGGCATTCCTGGAAGCTCAACTTGTGCGCGCGGCGCAAATGTTGGCTGACTTGTGGTACACGGCGTATGCAACTGCGCCCATTGACAATTACCTCAGGTCGCAATTGCAGAGACGCAAAGCCAGACCCGACAGCCCGGTGCCTGCGGTAAAATAAAACTTGGTGGTTTAGCCCGGGTCTTGACAATAAACTCGGTTTTGCAAAAGCAAATATAAGCCTATGAAAAAGTCGCTTGGCGCAAAAACGTTGCTGTATCCGACCCCGGTAGTTGTGGTTGGCACCTACGACGCAAACGGTAAGCCGAATGTGGCTACTGCTGCGTGGGTTGGCATTTGTTGTTCGCGTCCGCCGTGTGTGGCGGTGTCGTTCCGTGCAGCCACATATACCCATGGCAACATAAAAGCACGGAAAGCCTTCACAGTCAGCATTCCTTCCGAGGTACACGTTGTGCATGCGGATTATTTCGGTATTGCCTCGGGCAGAGACACCGACAAGTTGACTGCCGCAAAACTAACACCGGTAGAGAGCGATCTTGTGGACGCGCCGTATGTGAAGGAATTCCCGCTCGTGCTTGAGTGCAGGCTTGCGCATATGTTCGAGCTGGGGTTGCACACGCAGTTTGTGGGCGAAATTGTGGATGTAAAGGCCGACGACAGTATCCTGGACGCCAATAACATTGTTGACATACTCAAACTCAAGCCACTGATTTTTACGCCTGAATCGCACCGTTACTACGGGGTGGGTACGTTTCTTGGCAACGCATTTTCGATCGGCGAAAAGTACTGCGTCTGATTGACGCTGGGATTCAAAATGCTGGCATAAACACAAGTTGCTTGGGCGGCCGGTAACAGCGAGCCGGACCCACGCACTGGTGTTGTGCCGGAGCAGCGTTTGTCCGTTGCGGGCACGGCCCGAGACCTCAGTGCTGCGCGCAAATGAAAAAGTACCTGCATGTGCTTAACATCGGTATCCAGAACAATCTGGCTTACCGATTCAATTTTTTTGCGCGCGCATTGTTCGGGTTCATACCGTTGATAGCTCTGCTGTCGGTCTGGCGCACGATTTACTCGGCTAAAGACACCGGCGCAACAGTCGGGCCTTATACATTGGCTGAGATGGTCTCGTATTACCTGCTTGCAACCATTGTTAGTGCGTTGACTGCGGTGCACGACGACGATTGGCAAATCGCAAACGATATCCGAGACGGTGCGATCAGCCAGTTTGTGGTCAAACCAATTGATTACCTAGTTTACCGATTGGTGTTGTTCGTGTCGGGGCGGCTTGCGTACTTTGCTGTCGCAGCCGGGCCACTAATGGTACTAGTGTTTTTGTTGCGCGAATACTTTGTGTTGCCACCTGACCTTGCCACATTTGGCCTATTTGCATTGTCACTGGTGCTGACCGCACTACTACAGTTTTTCATATCGTACATAATTGCAATGCTTGCGTTTTGGGTGTTGGAAGTTTCGACGTTCATTTTCATCGTGTATGCGTTCGAGTTCATTGCGAGCGGGCACCTGTTCCCACTGGACATTTTGCCGCCCGGGCTTGCGCGTGTGCTTGCGTTTACGCCGTTCCCGTACGAGCTGTTTTTCCCCATCAGCATTTACATGGGCAAAGTAACCGGAGCCGCGCTTGCCCAAGGGCTTGCAATACAAGTCTTCTGGGTTGTGGTTGCGTACGTGTTTGCGCGGTTCGCATGGAATCGCGGGCTGCGGCGGTATGCCGCGGTGGGAGGATGAGCCATGAGCAAGCTTGCCCGGTACATCGGCATTTACGGTGCGTTATGGAAAAACTCCGTAACACGCGAGATGATCTTCAAAACGAACTTCATCCTTTGGATTGTGGTTGAGCTGCTCTGGTTTGCGCTGCAGTTATGTTTCGTTGGGGTTGTTTATATGCACACCGACTCGATTGGTACATGGACAAAATGGCAAGTTGTAATGCTCATTGGCGCGGCCCATTTCATCCAGCAAATTTTCCAGGCATTTTTCCTGATCAATTGCGCTAATCTCTCTGAACTGGTTCGCACCGGTAAGCTCGATTTTCTTCTGTTGTTGCCTGTAAACACGCGTTTTGTTGTGTCTTTGCGACAGGTTGACCTCGGCTCGTTTGTCAATGCGGCAACTGCAGTTGTTGTTATGCTCTACGCAGCGCTGCAGATGCAGCTAACACCTACAATCGCCCAGGTGGCAGGATTTCTTGTACTTTGTGTTGTGGGTATTCTGATCCATTACTCGCTCATGTTCATGCTTGCGACAATCAGTTTCTGGACAGTGCGCGCGCAGGGTATCGTGTGGGCGTACTATAACCTGTTCCAGGTTGCGCGCCTGCCCGATGAGGCGTTTCGCGGCCTGTTTAAAGTTGCGTTTACATTTGCGATCCCGATGCTGCTTGTGGCAAATGTGCCGGTGCGGTTGCTTGTGGACACACTCACTTCGTCGAAGCTATTCCTGCTGCTGGCTACGGGTGTGCTCTGCTGGGTAATGTCGAGTCTTGTTTGGCGCGTCTCGGTTCGCCATTACACAAGCGCAAGCGCTTGAACACCGAGCCTACGCAATCAGCAATTTTCATTGCGCAGCACTATGAATTTGGCGAACAATTCGGAGATGAAATTTGTTTCACTAACGCAAACTTATCGTCTGACGCCGCTGCTGGCGGTGTTGGTATTTGTCCTGGGCTCGGTAGTCATTGTAACTACTCAAGAAGCGCAGACCGATCTCGACTCGAAGACAAAACAGCCGGATGTCGTTTACGTGCCTACCCCAATGTCGGTTGTCGAGAAGATGCTCGAACTTGCTGAGGTAAAAAAGGGCGATGTCGTTTACGACCTCGGTTGTGGCGACGGCAGGATTGTGGTTGCCGCGGCGAAAAAGTACGGTGTCAAAGCCGTGGGCATCGACATTGACCCGCAACGTGTACTTGAGGCGCGCGAGAACGTCAGAACCAACAAGCTCGAACACCTCGTGACAATTAAGCAGGACGACATATTCAACGTTGACTTCGGGGAGGCCACTGTGGTGACGCTTTATTTGTTGCCCGAGTTGAACGTTCGGCTGATGCCACAATTGGCCAAGCTCAAACCCGGCGCGCGCATTGTTTCACACGATTTCGACATGCGCGGTGCCAAACCTGTGCAGGTTTACGAAATGGAAACGGCTAGCAACGAGCCCGGTGTCTCTTACGGCAGAAAGCACAAGATTTACAAATGGGTTGTGCCATGGGAGCCGGAACACACCACCAACCTCACCAGTGCCTCGGCTCTCACCCAGCCGTGAAAGTGCTTTTGCAGCTTGTGCCGCTTGCGAATGGCTGTGCACAAAACTAAACGGTTGTTTCAACTGTCTATGTAGGTCCTTGACAACCGAGTTTTTGCTTTAGTGGTGCGAGGGTACACCGCGGTTCTTAAAGAACCCTTTTCCGAGAACGCGGCCAGCTTCCAGCGGCCGGAGACAGTGGTAGGCTGATCCATTAGAGTGCGCTTGTTTGTTAGCTGCTCCCATATTGGGCTATCGGGGTGGGGATCGCCTTTGGGGCGGACGGCGGCACGTAGCCAAAGCACAACTACTTCAGCCAACATTCGATATGCTTCTGTGTAGATCAACCCTGAGCCCAAGACCCCGACGGTCCGGGGCAGTTGTCACACGCTACCAGCCCGCTGACTGAATTGCTACCGCGCGTGTGGTTGGTCGAGAGTTTCGGAGTTTTCCCTACCTAACTGACTTTCGTCAATGCCTGCCCAAAAGCCGAGCGCGCCTGACGCAGATCACAATCCGACCTGCGCGAACTTGTGGTCCAGGTGCCGGAAATGGAACTGGAGCGAGCAAAGATTTTCGAGCTCGCCTGGAGCAAAGTGCGCAGCCACTTCTGGGTCGGCCTTGAGCTGGGCAAGAAAATCCGCGTCGTCGCGTCCGGCGTGTTTGGCTGCCCATGTTTGCATCGCGTTACGCTGAACTAGTTCGTACGCACGCTCGCGGGTAAGTCCTTTACGAACCAACGCAAGCATGACCGATTGACTGTTCCACATGCCGAGGCTCGACCCGATATTTTTCTTCATGTTTTCTGGGTACACGCATAACCCGTCCACCAAACGGATTAGCAAACTAAACATGTAGTCCAGCAATGTGCATGAATCCGGCAGAATTATCCTTTCGACCGAGCTGTGGCAGATGTCTCGCTCGTGCCATAGAGCAATGTTTTCGAGTGCAGCCAATGCATTACCCCGCAGCACACGCGCTAGGCCGGTGAGCCGTTCCCAGGTAATCGGGTTTCGTTTGTGTGGCATTGCACTTGAACCTTTCTGGCCTTTGGCAAACGGTTCTTCAGCCTCGAGTACCTCGGTGCGTTGCAGGTGTCTGAACTCGACTGCCCAACGTTCAATGACTGCACCAGCTAGCGCAAGCACAGCGTGGAATTCGCCATGAATATCTCTTGAGATAACTTGCGTGCAAATGGGCGCGGGGCGCAGCCCGAGCTTTTCGCAAACGTAAGCTTCCACATGCGGCGCTAAATGAGCCCCTGTGCCTACTACACCGCTGAGTTTGCCCACAGCAACCACGCTCCGGGCGCGTTCGAGCCGTTCTAATGTGCGTTTGAACTCATCATACATCAGCGCCAGCTTGAACCCAAATGTGATGGGTTCAGCGTGGATCCCGTGTGTACGACCAATACAGGGGGTGAACTTGTACTGTCTTGCCTGAGCTGCAATTACTGGCAGCAGTTGTTTTACATCGGCAATCAGAAGATCAGCCGATTGCACAAGCTGCAGTGAAAGTGCAGTGTCAACCACATCGTAACTAGTGAGGCCAAAATGAAACCACCGGCTTGCCGGATGATTGATCTTTTGGCTGACGGCTTCGACAAAAGCAACCACATCGTGGTTTAGTGTTTTTTCAAGCTCACGTTGCCGTGCAACTAGCCCAGGTAAGTCAGCCATGCATTCTTGACACCCTGCCTTGACTTTATCGAAGTCGTCCGCAGGAACAACACCATCCTTAACCAGTGCTTCTAGCGCGGCCAGCTCGATCTGCAACCAGAGTCGCAGCTTGTTTTCGTCGCTCCAGATTGCCCGCATCTCGGGCCTCGAATAGCGTGTAATCATGGCACAAGCTTACTGAGCAGGCAGAATTTTTGAACTCGAATCGTCAGTTTCCAGTGTTGCTGGCACGCGTAAAAAGATGCCAGTCAACGCTTTTGGATCTTGCGTCGGGCCAGCTCGAGAATCTGGCGCTCGCGTGCGGTCAGGCTTTGGATGCCGTGCGCACTTATCTTGTCTAGGATGGGATCAACTTCGCGTTCGAGGAACTCGTCCGGGGGCAAATCTTCAGGTGTACCTGGCATTGGTTGTTCGGCAAAAACAGATTTTCGTGCCCCTACATTAACAAGTTGACGCAGGCGACGACGGAAAGAAGGCCGGCCAGTCCGTACAGGCCAGCGCCAGTGCGCGGCGAGCTTAACGTACAGGATGCCGGCTAACATACCCCCTAAATGCGCTGCATGCGCAATCGAACTGCCCGGGTGCAGCATGCCAACGACAGCCAGCACAAACTCGGCCAACAGCAGGTACTTGGCGGGCATTGTGACGGGTAAAATCAACGCAACCAATGTCGTGATGGATGTGTCACGATTCAGCGTGGCAAATGCTGCAATCACACCAAACACGCCTGCAGATGCGCCGACAACTGGGCCAGGCCCGAAATGCAGCGGGAACACCAGACTGAATGCGGATTGGACCAGCCCGCCTACGACGCCGCTGCCAAAGTATAGCATAATAAACCGGGTTTTACCGAGCGCGGCTTCGACCGTGCGCCCGAACATGTACAGCATCGCACAGTTCAATATCAGATGAAGCAGTCCGGCATGGAGCAATTGAAACGTTAACAATTGCCAAACGTATCCGCGGAGCAGATCCGCAGGGTGCAAAGCCAGATACGGCTCAAGCGCTGGCGGCGATGTGTCTAGCCCTGTACCTGTAAGCGGGACAATTAGCTGCGCGGCATAAAATGCAACATTGACGATCACCAGCCAAAGCCACATCGGCAACTGCACATGCCAATGATGTAGGGATAGTTCATCGCGCATGTAATGGCGATCGTCAAGCATGACTGTTTGAAGTTAACCGGTCAGCGGCACATTTTCAATGTATAAATCGAATCCGCCAAAGTGCACGCTCGTGCCGAAGTGCCAACTGCTTCTGTGGCATGTGCGCGTGGCGAACCCGTAGTTGTTGAGGCAACGCCATGTCGCCGGGCTTGGGTTTATCAGGTATAACCACTGCTCGGAAAGAAATCTTCCGAATGCGCGGCTATGTACCAGCTGATTAGGCATATGCAACTCGTGACGCAAAAGCCTACAAACCCAAGACGTCTGCCCAAATCAATGTAACCTTTTGCAGGGTTAAACTGGCCTTTTGTTTTGCGCGCAGTAACCGTGCCACAGATCCATGCGCTTAAGGCAAATGGAAGCCCCAAAACAGGAATCAATCCGAGCAGACCCAGCACAAAGCACCAAATCGCGCGCTTGATGAGACTAATCTTGTCCATGGTAGGTTACTTCGCCTGGACGACCAGCGTTGCAGCGGTTGCGTTTGTTTGGCTGGTGGATTGTACCGGTGCAGACTCGAATTTTTCCAAGTGCCGTCGTTCGATGAGCCGTATTTCACGGTGCAACTGGTTCAGCACAGCGGTATTGCTCATTACGAACACAACCATCAATGTTAGAAGCACAAAAACACCTAGCACGGCGAATCCGCTTTTGCCGTGCCGGCCATGCGGTGCGGCGGCGCTGGCAAGTTGCACAAGCGCGTTTGTCGAACAGTGTAATTTCATTTGTTTTGCAGACCAGTCGGAACGGCTAGGAAACTGAACAACGGATGCAACCGCGTGCCTTTTCGGTACTGTTCCAATTCGAGCTCGAGCCGCCACACTGTCACATGTTGCCGTTGCTCAGGTATCACCTGGCACGATTTAACACGCTCGAGCACAATCGTCCACGTTTCCTGCGGGCTGCCCCGGCGCACAAGTGCGTTGGTCAGAAATTGATACCTGATCTCGCTGGTGCTGTCTCGGATGGTCAGCAGCCACGCTTGGTCAGTCTGCTCGAGTTGGGGTGGCATAGTAGCAGACCGGACATCGGCACGCCACCGTTCGCCCGCATTGAGCGTGCGCACGATGTCGTCTGCGTTTCGCTGTAGGCCGATCGAGTTGTCCATGCACTGATAAAATGCCGCTGTCGAAAGACCCAACACAACTGCCACGGCGCCAATGCACACGAGACACTCAATCAACGTAATGCCGCGGCACCACTGGCTTTTTGCATTTGACGAGGTCGTTTTCATTTAACAGTCGCTTCGCGTACGATCCTACCGATGCCGCGGGCGCTTGCGGCGGACCACTCGAGCCTGAGCCGATTGCCAGTGCGCGTAAGTACAAACTTGCCCCGCGGCAGGTTAGCCGCTGCGCGAGCTGAAACTTTGTATTCGTGTGTCCCTTCCGAATACGCCTGCCATTCGCCTGAAACCAGGGTTTCCATCTCACCGTCCACAATTTCCATCGCAACAGCCCGATAATACCCAGCGCGCAACAGATGCGCGTCTTTGACAAACCCGATGCTAAGAGGTACGAGCACCGCTACAACTATCCCCATTGCAACAACAAGCTCGGCGATCAACATGCTGCCGGCTGCGCGGTGTCTGCCCGCAACCGTTCGAGTTTGAGTTTTGATACCTACCATTGCACAGCCAAGTTTGTGATTGCTATCAGGCCGCTGAAAACGGCACACACAATCGTTGCAACCATCAGGCCGTTGGCCAAAACAAGTGCAGTTGTAACAACGTGTGCAAAAGTTTGCTCGAGTTGAAACGCTTTTGCATCAAGTGCGTCGTGCCACCCTGTCAGTGCCTGCAAAAACCCGCCCCGGCCATATGTTGCATTTGCGAGGCGCCAACGGAACTCACCCGAGTCATCCAGAGCCTGCACAGCTTCGGTAAGCTTGACCCCGCGCTGAATGGCTTCGGCAACTTTCGCGGCGCGTCGTTGGACCACGGCGTTCGCAGTGCAATCGGCTGCCAACTGCACAGCCTCGGTTTCAGGCACACCGGCATCGAGCAATACGCTCAGCATGGCGGAAAATGTCCGTTGCATCCGTTTACGCTTCCATGGCACAGCCCACGCAATCTTGTCCGGCAGCGAACCGAACACCGCTTGGAGCGCGCTCACTACATACGGCCCGCCGATGTAAAAGAACGCAGCCAACAACAGCGCAACAAACAGACACACCTGCGCCACAATTAACAGTGTGAAATTTTCGCGAACAAATTCCCAAAGCACCGGAACCGTGTCACTTGCGTAGCCGAGCACGCCCTCATAAAGCTCGTCCATGCGCGGCAAGATGTATATGGCCAGCACAGTTGAAATCACCACGTTAACCGGCGTCAGTGCAAACGCCAAAACAATCATGTAGTTCATTGCGCCGCGTGTTTGTGAAATTGCATCTTGTAGAAGCTGTCTGCATGCAGGCAACACTTTGCCAACGTCACCGATGCGTTGGCCGGCACGCAGCATTGCAACAATTTGTGCCGGTAGCAGGCGCGGCACTTTCGCAAGCGCGTCACTCAACGTGAGCCCTCTTTCGAGCCATGCAGCCAACAGATGGAATCGCGCGCCTAATGCGTAATCGCCGCTGGCCGCGGCCGAGACGATTGTTTCCTCGATACGTCTGCCCTGCTTAAGCCCGGTCTCGACAATGTCCATGAAAAACAACCCGCGCTCAGTCCGCCGCATCGGCAGAGCAAGGAAATAATGAATCGCAAGAATGGTGCCTGCCAGCATGCCGAGCCTCAACACAATGACTGCTACGGCAACCAATAGGTGAATGAAGTCTGGCGGGCAGGAATTCATTTTTTGTCCGTCACAGTTTGTCTGCACCTAACATTTGCAACAAGTGAACCAAACCCGAGAACATTGGCTGGATTTGCATCAGGATCACCAGCCCGAGCAGCATTACCGAGCAGGGCAGCGCCGAGTAAAGGAGTAGCTCTCTGCGGTAAGCCGCGCGTGCGCGGTACAGCTCGGCTGCGCGCGCGAACCCGGCAGCGAGATCTTCACCGCCATGCGCGACAAGCCAGATGAACAGCGGCGGAAAAGCGCGTCCTGGGCGGGCGAACTCTGTGAACTTCCCATGGCCGGCTGCAAGCCGGGTGCGCCATTGTGCGAGCTCCAAGCCGGCGATGGCGCCGCGCTCGAGTTGCTCGGCCAGTGATAAGGCTTTCTCTAACGTCACCCCGCCCCGAAGCATCAGCGTCATTGCAGACGCAGCTTGCGAAAGGGCGGATTCTTTGAATGCTGGTAGGCGCCAGCGTAATGCGCGTCGTATGGCCGGAACGCTCGCCGCCACAATCGCCACTAGGACTGCCAAGCCCAACAGGACAGGTGCAATCCAAAGATGAAGGATCGACAGCGTGAAGGAATAACTCCGCCCTACAAACTCTACAAAAAAACTCGGCCAGAACCAGTGCGTGAGCACGAAGCTAAGCAAACACGAGAGCCCAAACGAGCCTACCAGAACAATCATTGGGTAAACCATCAATCCTTTGAGCCGGGTCAGGAGCGTGTGGCAGTGCCGGTAATAGTCGGCCAGCAGTGTTAATACGCCTGGCAAGTTATTGCTTTGCGCGCCCACCTCGAGCATTGCCACGTAAAACTGGGGCAAACGCCGTGCCCGCAATGCCTCCTGTAACGGCGTGCCTTTAGCGAGGTCAGCCTCAAGTTGTTGCAACTCGTCCCGGAGTTGCCCGGCGCGCATGCCGGCGACCAACTGCCGCAGCGCACCTTCAAGCGGTATGCCATCGCGCAGCATCGCCGCAAGTTGCTGATTGAAAAATGCAAATTCGTCCAGGTTCATAGACCGAGTACGCGTTTGTATTCCTTTTCATCTGACACACCTTGGACCATGAGCTCACGCGCTGAAGTTTCCAAGGATTTCTTGGGTACAACACCCCGTACGTTGCCCCGGCGGATCTGCGTGCGCATGGCATCGTCCAGTCGCACCCATTCCACCAATGGCACGCGCCCGCGGTAACCCGTGCCGAGGCAGGTTGTGCAGCCTGCACCGCCGCACCCAATGCATAAGCGCCGCATCAGGCGTTGGTTGATGATCATGTCCAACGCGGACGCAACGGCGGAATGATCCGTGCACATTGCAAGGAGCCGATCACACACGCCGCGACACGAGCCCGCGTGTAATGTGGAGATGACCAGGTGCCCCGTTAACGCAGCGCGCACGGCAACGTTTGCAGTTTCATCATCCCGAATCTCGCCTATGACAATGACCTGCGGGTCTTGCCGTAGCAGATGCCGCGCTGCTTTGGCGTAGTCGAGGCCGGTTGCTTCGTTGATCTCGGTCTGCATGATCCCGGGGATGATCTGCTCGACCGGGTCCTCGATTGTGATAACATGTCGCTGGCCGGCTTTGGCTATGTGGTGGAGGCATGCGTAAATTGTGGTTGTTTTACCGCTGCCAGCCGGCCCGGTCAGAAGCAGTAACCCCGCTGGCCGGCGCAGAAACGTTTCAAGCTCGACGCGTGCTGAGTCCGGAAAGTCGAGTTCGGCTAACCCCCTGACAGGCGCAGGGTCGAACAGGCGTAAGACGATTTTCTCGCCGGTCACCGTAGGATATGTGGCGACGCGAATATCGTTTTTGGCTTTCACAGCTTGGCGCTCGATGCGGCCGTCTTGAGGCAACGATTCCTGGTAGGTCTTGAGCCGCGCAAGGTACTTGATCCGACCAAAGACGCGCTCGGCGACGCCGGCAGGCAGGGTTGTCACAGGGCTCATTACACCGTCCAATCTGAAGCTGACTTCAGCGGTGCTACCGCGCATTTGCAGGTGGATATCACTTGCACCGGCCGACTCAGCACGCCGGATCAACTGCTCGAGTATTGTCGGTGCGTCTTGGCGAGCCTCGGCAGATTTATTTGTGTGGGCGGCCTGTTCCATGAACTCGCACACTACACATTTGCATTAGAGTGCCGCCAAGCTTATAGCCTGTCAATTGTTATTCCCTGTGATAGTTACTGGTACACCCGGGATCGCCCCGATTAAAGATTCCCCACCTGACTTGCTCTGGCCGAACATGACTGTTTACACTCCGGCTGCCGCTGTCGGTTATGACAGGACGCGTTCAATGCTTTAGGGTGTGGTTACCCGGGTTTTTACGCCGGCACTGGAGCCGTGTCGTATTTGTGGTTGTACTTACACTAGTTGCAGGGGTGCGGCTCAGGTTGTTGGATCTGCCACTCGAACGCGACGAAGGCGAGTACGCATACGTAGGCCAACTCTTGTTGGAGGGTGTACCGCCGTACAAGCTGGCCTACAATATGAAATTCCCAGGCACATACGTTGCCTATGCGTTCATCATGCTTGTGTTCGGCCAGACACCGGCCGGGATTCATCTGGGACTGATGTGCGTGACAACACTCACTGCTCTGATGCTTTACCGGGTTGGCTGCCGCATGCTGGACGAGACTGCTGGTTTCGTTGCCGCAACAGCTTATGCGCTATTGGCGGCCTCACCGGCACTGCTCGGGTTGGCTGGGCACGCAACGCATTTTGCCGCGCTGTTTGTGGCCGCTGGACTGTTGATCTTGTGGCGCGCTGATCAACGGTTGAATTTGTGGCGGGTTGCTGTAGGCGGGCTCATGTTCGGTTTTGCTACGTTGATGAAACAGCACGCGGCGTTGTTTTGTCTTTGGGGACTTTGGATTGTAGCAGCAGCAAGTCGGCGACTTGAAGTTCAGTGGACCGGTAGGGGCCGGCTTTTGTTGTTGTTTTGCGCCGGTGTACTTACGCCACTGTTTGTATGTTGTGTTGCGCTGTGGTGGTCGGGTGTGCTGGAGCAGTTCGTGTTCTGGGCCTTAAATTACGCATCGGCGTATGTCAGATTGGTACCACTGCACAAGGCGTCGCAACAGATTCTTGAAGCTTTGGGGAAAGTGGGTGAGCGAGACCAGTTGGTGTGGTTGACGGTGTTAATCGGGCTGGGCTTCGTTTTTGCAGACGATAGACTGCACAAATATAGGGTGCAGTTGCTTGCGTTTTTCTTGGTATCGCTTCTAACGACAGTACCGGGGTTTTATTTCCGCCGACACTATTTCATTTTGATGTTGCCGGCAGCCGGGTTGTTGGCTGGGTGCGGCGTGAGTGCAGCCCGCGCACTTTTTGAGTCCGATAAACTTAAGGCCAATGGTGCCTTGCCTGTACTTGCGTATCTTGGTGTTATAACGGTCAATTTCATCCAGAACAGTGACATCTGGCTTAAAGCAACTCCACGACAGGCTACAGTTGCGATGTACTTCGGTAACCCGTTTGCAGAGTCGCAAGTGATTGCGGACTACATCCGGACAAATTCGGCGCCGGACGCCAAGGTAGCTATCCTCGGCTCAGAACCACAGATTTTCTTCCTTTCAAAGCGGCGGTCAGCAACAGGTTATATCTACACTTACCCGTTAATGGAACCGCACCCGTATGCCGGGTGGATGCACAAACAAATGATTCAGGAAATTGAATCTGCAAAGCCTGAATTTGTTCTTTTCGTGTTGATACCAGGATCGTGGCTGGCCGGGCCTGAATCGGGCACTCGAATTATTGAATGGTGGGCAAATTCGTACCGGACAAACTATATGCTGGCCGGGGTGGCAGTAATGAAACCGCCACACGACACGCAGTTTTTATGGGGCCAAGCCGCCGTCGAGTTTGGTGAACAGCCACGTTTAGGCATATTGATTTATCGTAGAAACGCGCACTGACCAAGGTGCACTGTTCTTTGACGCGGCAACTGCCTGAGCACGGTGCTCATTCGTTCCCTTGCTTGCTCGGACTTAATTTTGGGGTTAAATATTGTAGGTGACTCAGACCAAGCCAGTTCGCCCGATTGCAGTTACACGGCAACCGCCGGTCACCGCCAAGTTCGGCTGCTCGGACCGCAGCGGCGCCGTTGTTGAAATTGCGTTCAAACAAAACACCGCGTTCATTGGTTCAGTTGCGCTGGATCGACCTGCCCACCGGCGCTGGCTAAGACTGACAAGTGGCATGCCAGCCTGTGCGCCAAAAAACATCGTAAGCTACTAACACACCTCAAAATGAATCCGTACCATAGTTTTGTGTCGCGATTTGCACAGCTTTTGCACGAGTGCAAAAGTTATTCACTCGGCGAGTTTGAGAACCCTGGCCGACCTGAGGTTTCCTCAGATGCGCCTCGTGTATTGCTTTTCTCGCCGCATCCAGACGATGAATGCGTTTCAGGTGTACTGCCGTTGCGGCTGTTACGCGAGGCAGGTATGAACGTGTTGAATGTGGCTGTGACACTTGGCGGTCGAAAGGAACGGCGCGCTGCACGGCTCCAAGAATTAAGAAATGCATGCGAGTACCTCGGGTTTGGGCTTATCCTAACCGGACCAGAAGGCCTCGAACGCATTGCCCCCGAAACACGGCTTCAAGACGCAGCATACTGGCGCAGCTGCGTCGAAACAATAGCCAAGATTTTAGCGTTATACCAACCGGGTGTGATTTTCCTGCCGCATGCACATGATTGGCATCCGACGCATATCGGCACGCATTTGCTTGTGATGGATGCGCTTAACCTGCAACTGACACGGTTCAGTTGCTATTTCGTGGAGACCGAGTACTGGTGTACGATGCCAACACCAAATCTTCTTGTCGAAGCCAACGAAGACCATGTCGGCGACCTTGTAACAGCGTTGTCGTTCCACAAGGGTGAAATTGCGCGAAACCCTTACCATGTAAGCCTGCCTGCGTTGCTGCATGACAATGTGCGGCGCGGCGCTGAACTTGTCGGTGGGCGCGGCGCCGCAGCGCCGAACTATCTATTTGGCGGCGTGTACCGGTTACGGAAATGGACACAAAACCAGCTCACCGACGTGTTGGCTCAGGGTAAGTTCGTTCCGCGCGAAGCTAATCTGAGCATATTGTTCACCTGATCGGCTTGTGGGCAAAAGTTCAAACGCTGGCGTACCGCTGGTGTGCACCCACCAATGTAAGCATATCCACTCAACCCACCAGCTCTGCCTTTGCAAATCTGTTCCCGGCCAATTAGACTTGGTGTGACAGATTGGCTTGAGCAGACCCAGGCCGCGCAAACTGTGTAGGCTGTGAAAAGCAATTTATGCCTGCAACGCGAAAGCCGGCTGTTGAACGGGTGCAAGTGCGCAGGCCAAATAGCAGCGAAATATTATGAACCTGTCGGTTCGAATAGGTAAATTGCAACTGCCGAATCCGGTGTTGGTTGCCTCCGGCACATTTGGCTACGGACTCGAGTACACCGGTCTTGTTGACCTCAACCAACTCGGTGCGGTGGTTGTTAAAGGGATTTGCTTGGAGGCTGTAAAGGGTAATCCACCACCGCGCACTGTCGAGGTCGCATCCGGTCTGGTGAATGCAATTGGTCTGCAAGGACCCGGCTTTGACGGTTTCATGGCAAAGTACTGGCCGTTCCTCAGCACGCTTAAAGTGCCGGTCATCATCAACATCTGGGGCAAAACAGTGGACGAATACGTCCAGATCACACAGCGGTTTGATTCAGTGCAAGGCGTTGCTGCGTTGGAACTTAACGTTTCGTGTCCAAACATAAAAGCAGGCGGCGCGCAGTTCGGCACTGACATCAAGGCGCTTGCGCGTGTAGTTGCTGCGTGTCGGAAAGCCACACGGTTACCGCTAATAACCAAGCTAAGCCCAAATGTGGTCAACATTGCCCCATACGCAGCCGCTGCAGAAGAGGCAGGAAGCGATGCGCTTTCAATAATGAACAGTTACCCTGCAATGGCGATTGACGTTGAAACACGCCGGCCCAAGCTCGGCAATATTACGGGTGGGTTAACCGGCCCGTGCATAAAACCGATCGCAGTAAAACTTGTCTGGGACGCCGCCGGGGCGGTAAAAATACCGATTATTGGTATCGGGGGTATTCAAACTGCAACCGATGCACTCGAGTTCATCATGGCTGGCGCAACTGCAGTTGCAGTCGGCACGGCAAACTTTTACGAGCCTCAAACGGCTTTGCACGTGCTGGCTGGCATTCGGCAGTTTATGGACGAGCACGGCATCGAAGACATACAGGCGTTGGTTGGGAGCGCACGCGCTGCCACGAAATAACTGGGACAAAAAACCGTTCGACCGAAGTTCAATTTACCAACGTGCCTGAGGCAGTTGCACCGGGTTATCACCCCAGGCGGCAGTCGTTGGGCAATGCACATGCCCCGTCTTGACCGGGTCATAAAAACCGCTTAAGCTAGCTGTTGATAAGCCCGAAAATGACAACCTGAATTAGCTATGACTCTCACCAAGCGCGACCTTGTGATGCGGATTAGTAGTGAGACTGGCCTCGACCAGCAGCAGGTTGCAACCGTGGTGCAGAAAACGCTGGACTGCATCACAGAAGCACTCGGCAAAGGCGACAAGGTCGAGTTACGCAACTTTGGCGTGTTTGAAGTGCGAATTCGCAAGGGTCGTATAGGTCGCAATCCAAGCGTGCCAACTGTTAACGTGCCAATACCGCAACGTGCCATTGTCAAATTCAAAATGGGCAAAAAAATGGGCGACCAAGTCCTTAAGCTCACGCCAAAATTGGCTCCACCCCAGACAGCCTGAACGAAGCGCGCTCTGATTTTTTTTGCACTGTGGTGACCTGGCCGCCTGTTGCGAAAACCGCATTTTGCCTTTCGCAACAGGCGGTTGGCGGATAGTTTGTGCGCATGGAACGGTTGCCTGGGTTCCGCGATTTTTACCCTGAACCTGTGCCCGACCGCGAGGCCTGGAGTGCACAGGCACGGCAATATGTATTCGAGCGCTGGCGCACCACCGCGCGGCGATACGGGTTCGTCGAGTACGACGGGCCACCGCTAGAGTCGCTTGAGCTTTTTACGCTTAAAAGCGGGGATGAAATTGTCAAACAACTGTTCGACTTTGTTGACAAAGGCGATCGGGCAGTTGCATTGCGGCCTGAAATGACACCAACGCTCGCGCGAATGGTGGCGGCCCATCAGCGCAACTACAAAAAACCGCTCAAGTGGTTTTCGATCCCGCAACTGTTTCGTTACGAAAAACAGCAAAAGGGCAGATTGCGTGAGCACTTCCAGTTTAACGCAGACATAATTGGCGAGGCCGACCCCGCGGCCGATGCAGAATTGATAGCGCTGTTGATTGATACCCTGCGCGGGTTCGGGCTAGCTGAACATGACTTTGTGGTGCGTCTCAGCAGTCGAAAGGTGTGGGATGAATTTTTGGAAACAAAAAAAAACAAGCTCTCTCTCCAGACCAACCAAGTTGATGCGTTTTACCAAACAATAGACAAGCTCGGGCGCGACAGCGCCGCAGAAAGCCAAGCCAAGCTGGCTGCACTCGGGCTGAGCCTCGACGAAGTAAACGCGTTTATACAAACCGCCCAGCCTAACCGGGAATTGCAGAGTATTCTTGATAACCTGGCTGCACGCGGACTAGCTGCTTACGTGCAAATTGATTATCGAATCGTGCGCGGCCTGGCTTATTACACAGGGCCAGTCTATGAAGCGTTTGACCGCAAGGGTGAATTTCGTGCAATTGCGGGGGGTGGCCGGTACGATAACTTGATCAAGCTTGTCAGTAAAGGCAAAGTTGACCTGCCTGCGCTCGGGTTTGGGATGGGCGACGTGGTGCTTATGGAGCTGTTGAAAGCGCGTGGGTTACTGCCAAGGTTCGACCCTAGCCTGGATGCGTTCTGTGTCATCGAAGACGAATCGCTCCGGCAAGAATCGCTAAAGCTCGTACAACGCCTGCGCGACGCTGGGCTTGCGGTGGATTACGCACTCGGTGCCACGAAGCCCGACAAACAGTTCAAGCGTGCTGCTGAACTCGGCGCAAGGTGCACAGTCAAACTTGAGCGCACTGCGGAGGGGTTAACTGTGCGCTTGCGTAACCTTGCCTCACGCACAGAAAAGACCGCGCCGGTTGAGCAGGTTGAAACCCTTATAAAAAGCTACTGAAATTGCGATTTTTCGCCCCCCAGGTTTGGGAGCAGCAGATGCCATGTTTTAGCCGGTTTTCTCTGGCTCTTTGCCTTTCACCATTGTTGCGCCCTTGCCAAGCCGCTTGCGCAGGTAGGTCAACTTCGCACGGCGCACGGCGCCTTTGCGTTCGACCTCGATTTTTTCGATCAACGGCGAGTGAAGCGGAAACACACGCTCGACACCTTCGCCATAGCTGATCCGGCGCACTGTAAAGGTTTCGTTGATGCCGCGGCCGCGCCGGCCAATTACCACACCAGTGAAAACCTGAATTCGTTCCTTGTCGCCCTCGATTACACGCGTATGCACACGCACGGTGTCGCCCACGGCGAAATCCGCGCGGTCTTTCTTAAGCTGGTCAGCTTCTATTTTGTCCAATAACGCTCGATTCATAAAACTTCACTTGTACTTGGGTACGTCAACGTCAGCTCGCTCAGTCTGTCAAGAGCCTTCAACAGTCTGAACTCTGAGCATGATCTCTGAGCAGGTCAGGCCGCCGCTGGATGGTGCGCAACTTGGCCTGCTCAGCGCGCCATCTTGCAATCTGCTCGTGGTTGCCCGACAGCAACACCTCAGGCACACGCATGCCACGAAACTCGGCTGGGCGCGTGTATTGCGGGTATTCGAGTAATCCGCGCACGAATGATTCGTCCTGTGCACTCTGTTCGTCTCCGAGCACGCCGGGCACGAGCCGCACCACCGCATCAATAATCACCATTGCAGGCAACGCACCGTTGGTAAGTATGTAGTCGCCGATCGATAATTCGTCATCTGCTAAGTGTTCGCGTACGCGTTCGTCAAATCCCTCATACGCACCGCAAATCAGTAACAAATGCTCACACTTGGCCAGCTCATGCGCAATTGCTTGGTTAAATGTCCGGCCAATGGGTGAAAGCAGTATCACCCGCGTGTTCTCCATGGCAAGATGTTCGACAGCCTCAAAAATCGGTTCTGGCTTCAACAACATGCCCGGCCCACCACCAAATGGCCTGTCGTCAACTGTTTTGTGCTTGTCATGCGCGTAATCGCGCAGGTTGTGTATATTAATCTCGACCAAACCCTCCCTGCGGGCGCGCTTGATAATACTTTCATCAAGCGGACCGGTGAACATCGAGGGAAACAATGTTACTACGTCAATTTTCATCTTTCCTTCTCGTTCACCTGGCGCACGGCCCGCCGGCAGAACAAGGCTCACTCGCCGGATTTTTCACCGATCACTTCCACTATACAACGCAAGCCGCGTTTTGCGCTGCCGGCAGTCACGAGCGACCGGATGGCATTGATCGTCTGGCCGTCCTTGCCGATTAATCGGCCCATGTCCTTTGGGTGCACGCGCAGTTCGTAAACTGTTGCGCCGCCGCGTTCGACCGGCGTAATTGTCACCGCATCCGGGTGCTCGACCAAGCCTTTAACTACATATTCCAAAAATGCCTGCATGCAATCGGTCGTTAAATGATTCAGCTCGACTGTTGTTTGGTGGCCTTTTTGATCAGGCTGGCCACAGTCTCGGTCGGCTGCGCACCTTTGCCAAGCCAGTATTTGACCCGCTCAATATTAAGCTTGAACGTATCGGTCTTTTTCTTCGGGTCATAATACCCTACCTCCTCGATGAACCGACCGTCTCGTGGACTGCGGCTGTCCGCAACAACCACACGATAAGCCGGCGCATTTTTTGCACCTACACGTTTTAATCTAATTCTAACTGCCATAAATAAACAAAATCTCTTAGCCACGGGCGGCGGTTACTGCCTAACGGCCGCCGTCGAATCCCTGCAGAAACACGTAGAATAATCCATGGCCCGATTCTTGCAAGCCCCATTTTCCGAGCCCATGAGCCTTTTCTAACGCGGTTGAGCCGATGCAACCTCGCCAAAAACTTCCGAAAATTTCGGCTTAGAAACCGCAGGCGATGTGTAAACTGGTAAGCCTTAGGGTAAGCAGAATGAGGGGTTTTGCTTCCGTAAAACGAGATTCCGCGTTATGAAGGTTCGAGCGGGTTGCCTCGGAAAGGGTTGGATCACAATCTCGGCCGGGTGTGGCATCGGCTGTTCTTACACGCTGGTTCCAAGTGAAGGCTATTTCTTGCTGGAGCATTTGGAAGTTTCACGAGGTGTCCCCTTGTACAAATGACAGGTTTTGTTCTGCACAAAAAACAACCTTAGAATAAACCCGTATGGAGCTTGACTGATTCAAATCTGGTGACTCGATTTACGGAATTTTTAGCGCGCGGCACGGTTGTTTTTTTCCCGTCCGGTGTGCGGTCACGACAACAACGTGTATCAGCTTCATTGGGCTATGACGGGGGCGGTCTGAAGGCCAAACTGTTCTGTTCGTTGACGATTTTAATGGCCCAGATTTAAGCCCGGTCTGGCAGGCTGTACTGCCACCGGCGCCTTTGGGTGGGCGTACTTTCGCCGGGCATGTACGTCGGGCGCTCCTAGTTATGCTTACCTCTGACAAAAGCAAGCTGGGAGTTTGGGATGTGCAGATGGTTGGGTATGGAGGTGCGCTATGGTTTAGGTGTGGTGTTTGTCTGGGTGCGGCCACGGGTCTTGATGTGGCTTTGGCGCAAGGCGTGTGCAAAGGGCTCAAGGCCGGTTTGGCGAAGGATTCGCTGCTGGGCGGGCTTGGTCGGTTGCATTGCCGGCAGGCCTTCGGCAGCATACATAGTGTCAAGTGCCGGCACTGTGCGGCTGCGGGCGCAACCGGCCAGACGGCTTGTGGCTTTGACACCCTTTGGGCAGCCGCTGCGCCGGCGCAGTCCGGTGGCTTTGATCCGGAGCCGGGCCAGCTTTGTCTGCGTGGGCAGCGGCAGCGCCGAATTGTTGTTGGTTGAGTGTTAATTGGTGCACTTGGTCCCGCGCACCCGGGGCCCAACAGCCAACCAGTTGCGCCCGGCCCTGGCAAGCACCACCGCTTTTGTCATACCTGGTATGAATCGCATGGTAAACGGTCCGTCCTGCGGTTATCGAACCTGCTTGCGCGGTTGCAAAGATGTAGTTGGAGTACAAGCATGGATTTTTTCGCACCGATCTTCCGCTGCGAGGTCCGCTTCAATACCATCGCTCAGTCAAATGGCCTCAGCATGGATGGGTTTATGGAGATTTGGCTCTTGGAGGCTGTTAACCCAGATCCGAGGGAGATGATATCCCCATTCGGCGGTTGCTACAGCACGTGTAAGAGTTTCTTTGCTGGCAGTTGACAGTAGCGATAAACCTGCTCTGTGCATTCGCCAGCACCAGGTCCGCACCAAGGTTGCATCATGTAACCGGGTTCTGGCTGAGCAAATGATCAGCAGTACAGAAGAGCCGATCAACACATTGATCTGCGCGTGTGCTGAAGGAGCGCATCCAAGCCTCGGCAAGATCATCCGCAGACACGACGGCAAGGTGCAGCTTCACATCACTGCTCCAGCCGGCCGACGATGGATTGTTGAGGTGTCGACGAACCTGGTTGACCGGGTCGAGCTTGGGCAGCCACTAAGCTGAGCGATTGCGATCTCGTGTTGAAAGGGGCGCAGGCCGCCGGCGCGCCAGCGCGGTTCTATCGAGTTGTGGTGCGTAAAGAACCCGGGCTGCCAGCCGCGCATGATCCAGGCTTTCCGATTTTTGCGAGCAATCCAGTTGTGGATTTGCCGGGCACCAACGGCAGGATGACGATTTTGCCGCCTAGCCGCTCGACGAGCGTGCGCTCGGTTTGGTTCAGGCTCTCGATTGTATAATCGCCGCCTTTGACCCACACGTCAGGTTTGACAAGTTCGAGGAACTTCGTTGCGTCAACCTCGCGAAATATACAAACCGCATCCACGCAAGCCAATGCAGCCAACACAAGCGCGCGGTCTTGTTCGGTATTAATTGGTCGGCCGGGACCTTTCAAGATGCGGACTGATTCATCGCTGTTCACCCCCACAAGGAGTGTGTCGCCGTATGTGCGTGCGGCCTCGAGATAGGTGACGTGGCCGACGTGCAAGATATCGAAACATCCGTTTGTGACGACCAGTTTTTTGCCCGCAGCGCGCAGTGTTTGGCACCATGCAGAAAGGTTTTCAAACGGAATTATTTTTTGACGAAAATTCACGCCCAAAGTTTGGCCTAGGCAATCTGGCACTGGCAAACCAATTTCAAGCCGGTCTATGACCGGTTTTTTAGGCCAACGGCGATGCTCATAATGCCACAGAGGATGTTGACTGTATGAACCTCAGTCAGGCCGAGTTGGCGCATTTTCGCCACAACACCTTGTTGAGCTGGATAATGCCTCAGTGATTCGATGATATGATCGTAGGCTGGTTTGTTGCCGGCTATTACGGCTCCTAGCGTGGGTACAACTGTCATCAAGTAGGAAAAATACAGCGTGTGCAAGAGCCGATTCTGTGGTTTGCCAAAGTCCAACACAAGCACACGGCCACCGGCTTTAGCGACTCGGGTCATTTCGACCAAACCAAGCTCCCAACTTGCCAGATTCCGCAATCCGTAGCTTATGGTCACAGCGTCAAATGTCTCGTCTGCAAATGGCAGCTGTTGCGCATCGCCCAACACGAAAACGGGGTTGGCAGTGCCCGTGCAGACTTCTGAGTATAGGGTGTTTTTAGCGCATGCCCGGCGTTTAGCCAGCTCAAGCATTGGCGGGTTGAAATCGAGTCCGACCACATGCGCGCCGGCTGCAGCCAACTCCAACGCAACATCCCCCGTACCACAACACACGTCCAAGGCACGCTGGCCAGGGCCGACCTGTGCAAGCTGTGCCAAACGACGTTTCCAGCGCCTGTGTAAACCGAAGCTTTGCACGTCGTTCATCAGGTCGTACCGCAGGGCAATGGCGGCGAAAAGTTCGCGCACCTTTTTGTTGTGCGATTTGTTTTGCAAGCAATAGTCGGTTGCCATGCCCGGTTTTAGTGTACAAAAACAGTCGTGTTTGGGCGGTCAAATTTTCTCAAAACTGTACGGTTAACCGAATCGGCAGACGCACTGCAGGGTGTCTTGCTTTGCACGAGATAACGCTCCTATATTGCGGGCGGGACCTTTTTACGATGACAACACAACCAATTCGTATTGCTGTTACCGGTGCCGCTGGCCAGGTTGGATACGCGCTGCTGTTCCGGATCGCAGCAGGCGAAATGTTCGGACCGGCCACACCGGTGATTTTGCACCTGATCGAGATCGACCCTGCACTGCCTGCACTCCAGGGTGTGGTAATGGAATTGGAAGACTGTGCATTTCCGTTGCTCAAGGGCATTATTGCAACAGCTGACCTCGCTGAAGGGTTCCGCAGTGTGAATTGGGCGTTACTTGTTGGCGCTGCACCGCGTAGGGCAGGGATGGAACGACACGAGCTGCTTGGGGTCAATGGCAAGATTTTCATCGAGCAAGGCCGCGCAATCCAGACCAACGCAGCCGAGGATGTGCGTGTGTTAGTCGTAGGTAACCCGTGCAATACAAATTGTCTGATTTGCATGTCGCACGCGCCGGATGTACCGCGCAACAGGTTTTTCGCATTGACACGCCTTGATGAGAACCGTGCAAAAGCGCAGCTTGCAAAGAAGGCCGGGGTCCAAGTGGCCGCGGTGACGAACCTTGCAATTTGGGGAAACCACAGCTCGACGATGTACCCTGATTTCTTCAATGCGAAAATAAACGGCGAACCTGCCCCCGATGTTATTGGCGACGATCAGTGGCTTAGAGAAAAGTTTGTTGCTGCAGTACAACAACGCGGTGCAGCAATTATCAAAGCGCGCGGTGCATCGAGCGCTGCAAGTGCAGCAAGCGCAATAGTTGACACGGTCAGGTCGCTTGTCATGCCGACGCCCCCTGGCGATTGGCACAGTGTGGCTGTTTGCTCAGACGGTAGTTACGGAATTGAGCCCGGGCTGATCTGCAGTTTACCGGTGCGCAGCGACGGTCAATGCTGGGAGATTGTACAGGGGCTTGGCTTAAACGAGTTCAGCCGCGCAAAAATAGCCGCATCAGTCGAGGAACTTAAACTTGAGCGCGCGTTGGTTGCCGAACTGTTGCCATGCAAGTGAGGGTTTCCGATCTGCGTTCGGGTTTCAGGTGGGCGTGTTTTATGGTCCCGTAAGATGAAGCCACTTGAACAGTGCAAGCTTTACGCGTTTGTGGACACGGCTTATCTGCGGGGACGTGCACCCGAGCTGGTGGCACAGCAATTGTGTGATGGAGGCGCAGACATTATCCAGTTGCGTGCCAAGGGATTGTCTCTTGATGAGATTAAGCGCATGGCCGAAGCCATTTTGCCAGTCGTGCGCAGCGCAAACGTCGGGTTTGTGATCAATGACCATCTATTAGTGGCACGTGAAGTTGGTGCTGACTTTTGTCATCTCGGTCAGGAAGATTTTTTTGGTGCGGGTTACAAGCGCGTTTCCGAATTGAACATCGCTGAGTCCGGGTTACGGATCGGGCTTAGCACACACGCCCCGGCGCAAGCGTTGCATGCTGTTAATGCAGGCGCGCATTACATCGCAGTTGGTCCGGTTTTCAGTACGTCAACAAAACCGTCTGCTACACCTACAACGCTTGATTACGTCCGATGGGCAGCTGCAAACATCACACTGCCTTGGTTTGCAATTGGAGGAATTACTCTTGCGAATCTAGATGCCGTGCTTGAAGCGGGCGCAAGGCGCGTCTGTGTAGTGTCAGCCATTCTGAACGCCGGTGACATAACCCGTGCATGCGCCGAATTCAGATGTCGGCTGTGCTGATGGCCACCGTTTTTATGCGTTACGCGCTCGGCGACACATTCAGCTGCACGCACAACCAAGACGTTTTATAGTCGTTTTGGCTTGTCTGGGTTGGTGCAGCAGTGCGAGTCTATATCGAATCAATCACCGTCATTGACCGCGTTTTTGAGCGAACATGCGCACGACGAAATCAAAGGTATCGAGCAGCGTGTTTTTGCGCAGCCTTGTGTTGGTTGGTGGTGTGTTGCCCCTTACTTTGACATGCAGCGGGTGCAAATCTGTGAACGGTGCCTGGGCAACATCACAAGCTGGCCCGTCGGCATTGGACATAAACGCACCACCAGCACGCCTTGCTGCGAAGTTATCTGGGCCCAGCCAGGCCGAAATTAAACGTGCTCTTGAGGCGGTTTACCCAGCAATTGTCCGCATCGATGCTGTGATCGAGCAAGGTGAGCAAGGCCGAATGCAAAAGCAGCGTGTCACCGGCAGCGGGACAATCATTTCCGAAGACGGCTATGTCATTACGAACCATCACGTAGCCGGCCGAGCGACGCGTATTGTTTGCAGGCTTGCTACAGGTGAGGAACTTGACGCAGTGCTGGTTGGCACAGACCCACTGACCGACATCGCGGTTCTCAAGCTCGACCTTTCGGCAAGGCGCGATCCGAAAGCTCGCCTGCCCTTTGCGCGGTTTGGTGACTCTGACAAGCTTAGGATTGGCGACACTGTCTTTGCGATGGGCAGCCCAGCGGGTGTGTCACAGTCTGTAACGAAAGGTATCATTTCAAACACGGCCATGATCGCACCAGCAGGCAGTGTTTTCATTTTGGACGGTGAACCTGTTGGATTGCTTGTGCGGTGGATAGGACATGACGCGCAGATTTATTCGGGCAACAGCGGCGGCCCGCTGGTGAATCTGGCTGGTGAAATTGTGGGTGTGAACGAGGTTGGCATTGGTAGTTTAGGGGGTGCAATCCCGAGCAATCTGGCCCGCGCGATTGCTGAAGAACTAATCGCAAATGGAACAGTGTCACGAAGCTGGATCGGACTTGAAGTGCAACCGCTGTTGAAAGGCGCCCGGGATGCTAAAGGCGTGCTTGTGGCGAGCGTGTTGCCGGACAGCCCCGCCAAGGCAGCGGGTATCCAACCGGGCGATTTAATCATTGAGTTCAACGGTCAGCCTGTGCCCGACTGCCGACTATCCGAGGATATCCCGATGTTTAATCGCCTTGTGCTGAACACACCGGTTGGCGCAACTGTTACGCTCAAAGGCTTGCGCAACGGGCAAGTTGTCACATGGCAGCTCACAACAACAAATCGTGAGCCTGCACAGGCACGCGAAACAGAATTGAAACACTGGGGACTTGTAGTGCGCGACCTAACGCGCACATCGGCGCTTGAAAACAAACGGCCAACAAAACAGGGTGTACTGGTTGACTCAGTGCGTCCAGGCGGGCCTTGTGCAGAATCAAAACCGCCACTTCAAAGCGGCGACATCATCGTTAAAGTGGCTGATGCGCTCGTTACAAACGTGGCTGATCTGGTCGAGTTCACGCGCCGGTTCGTCGGCGACAGTACCGAGCGCAAACCCGTGCTAGTGACATTTGAACGCGGTGCACAACAACTCGTTACGGTGGCGCGTATTGGCCCAGAGCCACAGGAAGAAAAACCAGCCCGACCACAAAAGGCATGGCTAGGTGTGCAATCACAGGTATTAACACCAGAGCTTGCCGAAGCATTGGGGCTGGATGGAAAGAAAGGCGTGCGTGTAACACAAGTTTTACCCGATTCACCAGCTGCTCGTGCTGGGATCACGGTTGGCGACATTTTACTGAAGCTCGACGGGCAGGTTATACCTGCCAGTACACAGGCCGACCAGGAGTTGTTCGACAACATGATCCGGGCTTATAAAGTAGGCAGTGAAGCCGAGCTTGAAGGCGTCCGGAACGGCGAACCGATCAAGCTACTGGTCACGCTTGGTCAAAGCCCGAAAACCGCGCCTGAACTTGCCGAGTACAAAGACGACAGGTTTGAGTTCACCGCACGCGAACTTTCGCTGGCCGAGCGCGTCGAGGAAAAACTCGATGACACTTTTGCCGGTGTACGGGTTAGCGTGGTGCAACGCGCTGGTTGGGCTGCACTGGCCGGGTTAAGCTCGGGGGACATTATTACTGCCATAGACGGCAGACCGATCGATTCCATACCTACCCTCAGGGAAACACTGCAAACCCTTGCAAAGACAAAACCGCGCCGCACAGTGTTTTTCGTCAGGCGCGGTGTCGGGACGTTGTACATCGAAATCGAACCGCGATGGTGACATGGCGCGGACCCACGAGGTGCAATCGCTAAGCCAAAATGTGCTTCTTGGGCATTTTAGCGCTCAGCAATCAAGGTTGATAAAATGCGTCCGCTAGCCTGATGCCTCTCCTTCAACTCTGCTAAAGACCGATGTGTGGCGCGTTTGGCGGGTTGAAAACTCTAGGCCGGGTAAAGTAAACTGGGGCAGGGCATATGCAATGCAAAAAAGAACAAAACCTGAAACGATGCAGCTGTTCGTATTCGCCCTGTAGTCGAAAGGGCATTTGTTGCGAATGCTTGCATTATCACCTTGCGCACAGACAATTGCCGGGTTGTTGTTTTCCCGAAGATGCAGAGGCGACCTACGACAGGTCGTTCGAGCATTTCGCGCGCTTAGTCGCGCAAAAACGGGTTTAGGACCTCACCGCTGGGTTTTCCTCAATCACTTGCGGAGTAGAAAAACCCGCATCAGCTGACTACCGAAACTGTTCGGGAGTAAACTCTCTTGGGCACTCGATTCTTTTGGTCTATGAGGTCGTGCTGTATTTGAAGCCACAAAAGCTTGAGGCCGCATTTGGCGGCTTTACCGTACGTTGCTGGCAATAAGCGCGCCAATCACAACACCCCAAATCGTGCTCAGGTACGGATTACTTGTCAATGGGCACGCACCTGTAGAGCAGCCCACCAACTTGTACCAGCCATAGCCCAATACACCGCCTACCACAGCGCCAATTACAATTCTAAGTATCATTGTGTGACTCAGTTTTAGCTACACAACACAACTGACCCGCCAATGTCCAGAAGGTTACATCACAGTACATTCCGTAATTCAACAACCCAAAGAGTTGAGCTTTTACGGTCGTAACGTCGCTGCCCAAACTTTCGCCAGGCCCGAAGACGTGAGCGATCGAGTTTTTAGACGCAGCCAATTAGTGGCCGGCCAATCGTAGTTCTAGTGAGGGTGGGTGGAACAAAAATTTTGTCTTCAGCCGTATCACGTCCGAGTCGGGTGTTATTTTTACCAATTGAAGCTCCCCGGTGTGGATTTACGTTGGCAACACGTCGCTACTTTGAGTCGCCGCGGCCACTGGTGCGGCTTTTGCCGATGCCCGATAGGTAAAAACAATTTTTCTGTTTTTTGTTCACATGGACCTCTGGTTTCTGCAAAATCTATCGCAACGTTCTGTGCCGGTGGACTATTAGACAGTGGACGGACCAAACCGTGACGAGAACAATGCAATCGGAAAAGGACGGGCCTGTTGGGCAGTTTGTACAGCGTCATTTTCGGCATTTCAATGCGGGTGTTGTAGCAGATGCAAGCGCCGCGCTGTTGGTGCATCTGCAAAAAAGGGGTAAAATGTTGCTTGCCATGGCTGGCGCAATGAGCACGGCCGAGATCGGGCTTTCACTCGCTGAGATGATTCGGCGAGACAAAATCCACGCCATCTGCTGTACGGGCGCAAACCTTGAAGAAGACGTCTTCAATCTGGTTGCACACAACGATTATGAGCACGTCAAACATTACCGACACCTGACGCCGGCCGAGGAAGAAGCACTTCTTAAACGCGGCATGAACCGTGTCACAGACGTGTGCATACCTGAAAAGCAGGCAATTCTTCGCGTTGAACAGGCGATGCTCAGAAAATTGCAGAAAGCCGATCAAACCGCGCAACGCATGTTCCCGCATGAATTTCTGTACGAGGTGTTGCGCAACGGCGATCTCAAAGAGCATTATCAGATTGACCCGAAGGACAGTTGGATGGTCGCAGCCGCCGAAAGAAACCTGCCGCTGTTTGTGCCCGGCTGGGAAGATTCGACCTTGGGCAATATGTACGCCGCGCGCGTCATCGCCGGTCATATCAAGAATGTCCACACGGTACGCACCGGCATCGAGTACATGATTGCGTTGGCTGAATGGTATGAACGTACCGCAGCCGAACATCCAGTCGGCTTTTTCCAGATCGGGGGCGGTATAGCAGGTGACTTTGCGATCTGTGTTGTGCCCATGTTGCGCCAGGACCTTAAACGTGTCAATGTGCCGGTGTGGGCTTACTTCTGTCAGATAAGCGACTCGACAACAAGCTACGGCAGTTATTCAGGTGCCGTGCCAAACGAAAAGATTACTTGGGGCAAGCTCGGCGTTGACACGCCCCGGTTTATCATCGAGTCAGACGCAACCATAGTTGCGCCTTTGATCTTCGCCCGTGTGTTGGGTTGGTAACAAACCCAGCCCGATCACAAAAGATAAGTCTGTGCCGCACCAGTTATAAAACGAAACTGACCAGTCGCCCGACGCCAAGTACGCCTACCCGACTATTGCTCAACTTGTATGAGCTTACGTCAGGAAACGGTCGGGCACGCACGAGCCGGGTCTCGTTCTGGGTGATTGCAAATTTCAAAAACCAGTTGCACCGGCAGCCGGGAATGTTCCGAAGCGGTAGCCGCTTACCATGAGTAATTCGATCTTCTCGGATCGGCTAACGCCTTTTGTGTTTTCTAAAGTGACAATTTGTTCGAGCTGCGTCGCCGTGTTTTCGATAAAGTGTCGTATTTGTCTGCCCCAAACGTAATTGTACGGTTCATCAAACCAGCGCAACGGCCCGTGCGGTGCAGGGGGTAAGGTCGGCACCGTAATCTCACCTGGCCGCGGTTTTGGTAAAAGGCCAACTACCCAAACTTTGTTGCCTGCACGCAGCGTATGGCGCATCCGCTCTAAAACCGGACCGTTTGGGTCGGGCGCCGCGAGTTTTTCTTTTAACAGGTCATAGCGATGGAACCTGTGATCGGCAATTGGTGGGATTGTAGTCCACTGAGCCGGGCCGTTGTAATACCGTTTGAATGAAATGCCGCAGTACCACGGCAAAACCACAACTAGGTCTTCATCTTTAACCCGCTCATTTAATATGTGCGCAACAAAATCAATGTTTGTCTGGCGTTGTGTCACGCGGCTCCAAGCTGGCAACAGCGATATCACCACAAATAAACCGACTGCCAAAGCCCAATTTAGTCGGTGGCGAGCTACTTGGTCCGATAGTCCCGTCTGAACGCACACGGCCACAATTGGCATCAGCGGTAACCAGTACCAAGGCTGAGTGGGCAGCCCCGCATGCCATAAGAATAAAAAGAAGCCAAACGCACCCGTTAAAGCCGTCAGCCCGACGAAAAGCGGTAACTCAACCGAAATTTCGTCACGCCGTGAGATCGGCTTTTCGAGCGATGCTACGCCAGTCCATACCGCCAGCACAAATAACCCAATCCAAATCAACGGCCCAAGCCAAGGGGGTGTACCAAACGCTTCTGAGAAACTTGCCCATGCAACTGGCGGGCGAAACCCGGCTTTTCCAACGATCCACCAGCTTTGCGACTTCTTCAACGGCTGCAAATATGGCAACAACGACAATGCCGCAGGCAGCCCCGCAGCAATGCTTAGTAAAGCATTTTTGAAACGCCGATGCCGTAAGCAAACCACTGCTGCACTACAACAAATTGCGCACAGCAAAAAGGCGTTCTGATACAGACACTGAACACTTGCCAGTCCGAACACAGTGGCTGCAATAAACCGCGTTGGGGTTGCCTTCACTACCGTTTGCCATATCAGACCCAGTGTTGTAAGCATTAGCATTGCACCCAGACCATACGCGCGGATCGAGTCGCCCCATTGTATGACCGTTGCGTTAATTGCCAGCAAACCTAATGAGACAAGTGGCTTGCGCTTACCCAAGACCCACGCAACCCACCACAGTACACCGAGCATCCCGAGGCCAATCATAAGCCCCAACATGCGCAGGCCGAAATCGGAATTGCCAAACCCTAGCTCAACCCAGAGCCGGACCAACAGCGGGAAAAGCAATGGGAACGAGTCATAGGTAAGCATTTGCCATACTTCACCCAGCGTTGGTAGTGTGGCCAGCGCCACCAGGCCGGCTTCATCACGCCACAGGGCGCCTGCATTGAAAAGCCTCGTTACGTGCAAGCAAACCGCAAGCAGCGTTACGCATATGCACACAACGCATTCCAGGTCCAGCGCACGGATGACTTTGCCGAAAGTCCATCGGGTACCAAAATTGTGAGCGGATTCCCGGTTCAAGTTTTTTGGTTGTGCTTCGTGCATTTCCGCGGTTTGGGTCTGTCGCGCCTACCATTGGCAATCATTCTACTGCCCTGTGCGCCAGCAACAGCCGGCGCTGTTTTTAGTGGCGGAAAGATAGAAATGCTACACAATCCCGCGCAAGCGAATCCGAACGCAGGCGGACGCGGTCCCAGCCGGGCTACAACTGCTGCAAACCTCTACCGATTGACAATATACGAAATCCACTGCGCGGAGCTTTGCCCACCTCGCATGCACACAGCTTCAGAGCTGGGACTCTATAACAGTGACCTGATTAAGGAATGGCAAGCCGGTTACTTAACTTGGCCGAGTTTGCCAATAGCTCGCGCAGGCCTGATCCATTAACTTGGCGCACTGTGCCGTCCGCCAGTGCAACGTTGCCCGCGTTCTGGTCCCACCCATGGATTCTCCGTGTCCAACCAACGTTTTGGTTCGTGCTCAACAGCCAAAGACCGGGTTTTAATTGTTCGCCATCGAGTGTTATCTTGCAGTCCCCCGCGAGCAACATGCAGGGCCGCTTCAGCGCAGTGTCAACACTTACAAAATAGCTAATGTTTGCCTCGGTTAAGTTTGTCCCAAAACTCAAAGCGCCCTTGCGTGTGCGGTCGTTGGGGCAAATCAAAATCTTGGGTATGGTCAGCTCATTCGACATCACCCCGTAATGCGGCGCGACCAACCCGGATTCGACCCACTCCCATGACCCACCCTTAGCCACTGGCACCTGCATGGGGAACTTTTCATTGTGGTCACTTGCCCAGACCCGGAAACTTATAGCGACCTGCCTGACATTGCTTATGCAGTGGATTCTGGAAGCCCGTTTTTTGGGCTGTAACAGGCCGGACAGTAACATCCCGGCCAGCACCCCAATAATTGCAATAACCACAACAGCCTCTACGCGCGTCAAAGAATTGGTGCTTCGGGTTGCACAATGAGGTTTCATTGTACCTGCCAGAACCCGCGACTTCTGATTCGAAAAAACAACCCATTTTCAGAAACATCCTGCATTGCAACGGAACACTGTTCAATTAGCCAGGGTATTTCATGATCTTAGGGAGTACACACCATTTGGCCGGTGCGGGCGGGAGTCTTACCGGATCGCTGAAACTTTCCCAGCCTCGCACAGGCCATTGGCCAAATCGCATCGCACGCGTGCACCGCCGGCTAAACCCGCATCCGGCTGTGTAAAAAAATGATCTCGGTTTACTAGGACTCGAGCGCACCCGGGCAGGGCGCGCGTCATAAACGGGTATGAAACATCCGGGCTGGAGATCCTTTGATTCGGTTGTGTAAGGTGAGCCGGGTCACAAAAGGGCTGAAAACTACCTCGACTTTTACGGTGCAAATAAATTTCGCGGCCCAGCGAAGCGTCCCAGGGACCAATTTTCAGCGTGATTACCGAAAATGAACATGGGCTTTTAGTTCGTCTGTCGGGATCGGTGATTGCGCCAGACGCAAGGGCTGTGAGCCGAGGCTTGACTGGGCTGCAATCGCCGTAGAAGCTTCGGACAGATAACCGGCAGCGTAACAGGACCTTAAACCTTGCACGTGGCCGATCGGAGTGAGATGGGCGCACTGCAGGTCGTGTGCGTGAATTGTATCGTTGAGGTAGCACAAAGGGCTGGTTGCCATGTTTAATCCACCCGCTAGACTTGGAAAGTCGCAGGGGCAGTGGCGCAGACTTTGCCATATTCAACAGCGCTAAACCGATATCAACTGCGAAACATGAAAACGCGAAATCTACTAATCACGATTGCTTGCCTTGTGGCGATTGGATTTGCAGGCTGGAAAATCGCGAGTTTCTTTAGTCCGCCGAAACGAGACGGCTCGGAACCAACGAAAGTATCTGTCCCAGACCTGATCTGGTTGGTTGCCTATGCAACTGAGCCCCCTGGTTTGGGTTTTGGGAATCCGCAAGACCGGCGATGGATCGAGTACTATTATCGCCACCGCGCACATGGTGAGGTCATCCCGGTACTGCTTAGGATCGCAAGCATGGTAAAGGACGATACCGATACCGCTGCAACAGCTTGGTTCTTCGGCACGCTGCTGCGTGGGAACACCAAGATGCTCGATCGGGTTAAAGCCGAAATAGCAAGTGCCACCAACCTGACGCGATTGTTTCTGGAAATGGCACTGGTAAACGCAGCAGCACAACCACTTACGCAGATAACCAACACAGCAGATTTGTACCGAGTCTGGGCTGAATACCTTGCCACAGGCGATCTGGATAAGATAGACCTTATGCTTTCGGTGTTTTGCGATTCGGGTGTGCCGCAACCGGTGGTTTTGCAGACTGCCGCGCAGAATCTGCTGCTCAAAGTGATCCCTTATCACGCGGAGGTTTACACCGCGGTGCGCGAGGCTGCATTGCTCGCCGACGAAGCATGCCAGCCCACACTGCAGCGTGTTGTGAACCAGGCGAGGAACAGGTTTGCCGATGAGACCACAGACTTGATCACGCTGGCGAACAACCTGCGAGCGGAGCGCAACTTCAAAAAGGCGCATGAGACCATTCAAGCCGCACTGAAACTTTTCCCCGACTCAGCCCGCGCCCAAGGCGCGCTTGCGCGGCTTGCCGAGGAAGAGGGCAAGCTTGACGAAGCGCTTATGGCGGCGGTCCGGGCGGCAGCGATTTTCCCGTGCGAGCCGGAGAATCACTATAGGGTCGGGCGGATACATTTCTTGCGCCGCGATTACAAGGCGGCGATCGCAAGTTACGAAACGGCGATCAAGCTCGGCTACTCATTCCCATCAGTGTGGCATGCACTGGGTAGAGCACACCAAGAGATCGGCAATCACCAGCAAGCCATACAGTGTTTCAAAACTTACCTCCAACTAGAGCCGCACGGCCCGAACGAAGCACTCGTTAAGGGGTACTTGGCATCGATGAATCACCCCGTCGAAGACGACCCGAACGACATCGTCGCTATGCTTATCCGGGGAGACTGCGATGCACTTGAGAAACGCCTGCGCGAAATTCTTCAGGCCAGAAGACGTGATCGAACCGGACGCAGCGAGATCTTCAGGGCATACGAGTACCTGTGCAAAAACCCAACGGGCAGGTTTGGGTTCGAACAATTCATTGACAGGTTCCGGCGCTGGGTCGAGGCGCGGCCTGAGTCACACTTTGCACACGCTGCGTACGGCGAGGTGCTTGTCGAGCATGCCTGGCAGGCGCGGGGACTTGGTTGGGCACAGACGGTGACCTCGGAAGGGGTGCGACTGTTCGAAGAACGTCTCCAAAAGGCACGTGCTGTGCTAGAACGCGCCTACGAACTCGACCCTTCTGATCCAATTCCACCCTCACGCTTGATAACGGTGGCTATGGGGTTGGGCCTCGGCCGCGACGAAATGGAAAAACAATTTAAACGCGGACTCGCAGCCGACCCGGCCGAGTACGTAGTATATTTTCGCAAGCTTACGTACCTCATGCCCAAATGGCACGGTACAGAAGAAGAAATGTTCGAGTTTGCGCGCAAGGCTGCATCTGAAGCACCCACAAACTCGCTTGTGCCGCTTGTGCTCGTAAACGCGCACTGGGAAATGTTCACAATGAACAAGCGCGACAAGCGATATTTTCGCAGACTTGGTGTTTGGGACGAGATCAAGCAGGTGTACACCACCCTCTGCAATTCGTTTCCAGACGCGCCCGAATGGCGCGACAGTTTTGCCCTTGCTGCGTTCTACGCCGGTGATTACGAAACCGCTGCACGCCAGTTCGAGATAATTGGAGCGAACTGGGACCCGCAAATCTGGGATGAACGCACTTTCTTCAGCCGTGTCCGGGCTGAAACGCAGAAAAGGCTCAGACGGTCCGACTAGCGCATTGGACCGGATTAACGGTGCCACGCGCTGCCAATCTATTTCGCGGGGCCTATGACGTTGCCAGCTCATAAGTCTGCGGTTGCCGAAATCTTCACCTGTTTGCCAGTGTACCGCACGGTCTTAGTGACACGACCGCGGTCCGAGATGAATATGAGCTGAAATTCGCGTGATTCGATCATGCCTTCGAACCTGCCTACGCGCTCGGAGATGATTAGTTCGCCACGGTTGTTGTTCCAGCTCATGTGCACGAGCGCGTAGGCGCCTTGCTCGTAGTCGTAGCCGTCGCCTGCGTCTTCGTACAAGGTGAACTCGCCATCGGCGCCACAGTAAATTCTGATCTCGTACGGTGCATCTGGGTGTTCGTCCACGTATTGCATGACTGGTGCCATTGGCAAAATTGAGCCTGCACGCACAAAAAGGGGGATTATATCGAGTGGTGCATCGGCCTCGATAGTTTGGCCGCCAACAAAGATCTTTTCAGTCCAAAAATCGTACCACTGGATTGCCTTGGGCAGATAAACTTTTCGCGTTTTGGGTGCATCAAGGATCGGCTCCGAATTGCGCCGGTAATACATTGGTTGAGTTACCGGGCAGACCATGAACGCTGAGCCGAACATGTATTGGTCCGTGAGGTTATATGTGGCGGTGTCATCTGGAAAATCCAGGGCGACCGGGCGCATCAACGTGTAGCCGTTGAGTGTCACCTGGGCCGCAAGCGAGTAAATATACGGGATGAGCTGGTACCGCAGTCGGATGTAGTTTGCGATAGTATCGTAAAAGGGAGTTCCCGGTTCGCCGAACCGCCAGATCTCGCGCGGTGCATCGGTGCCGTGGCTGCGGAAGATGGGCAGGAAAACGGCGTATTGCAGCCAACGCGTGTAAAGCTCGTGGTAGCCGAGATCAGTGCAACCGGTGTCGCTCGGGTCGGGTTCGACCAGGTCGGGGGCGGTCAATCCGCGGCAGCCGGCGTCGTAATCGCCGCGCCAGAACCAGAGCGTGGGGTCGTGCCGGATGAAAAAACCGCCGATGTCCAGGGTCCAGTACGGTTCACCAGTTACGCAAAAGTTGAGTCCCTCGGGAATGGAGCGGCGCAGCGTTTCCCAGGTGGCGCAGATGTCACCGGACCACGTGATGGTAGCGTAGCGATGCTGGCCGGCGTACGAGGAGCGGGAGAGGTTGACGACGCGCTTGGCGTTGGTGGAACTGCGTTGGCCATCGTAAATGCCCTGCGAATGTAGCAATGAGTAAAGGTTGATGAAGCCGGGGTCGATGTAGCGTTTGAAGTGTTCGGTGTTAAGCAGCAGGCGCGTGTGCACTTCCGGTTTCACTGTGCCGGACCAGTCGGGTTCGAATGGTTCTGTGCAATCGCACCACCACGCATCGATGCCGTGGATGAGCAATCCGCGGTTTGCCTGTTCCCAATAACAGCGTCGGGCTTGCGGATTGAAAGCGTCGTACGTTGATTGGTCACCGAGCATCAGGCCGCGCTCCAGCAGCTCGCGTCGGTCTGGGCAATCACCGGTCATCTTGGGCCAGATCGAAATCATCAGCTTTGCGCCTAGCCTGTGCAGTTCCTCAGTGAATGCTTTCGGGTTGGGAAAACGCACCGGGTCAAAAGACTTTTGGCCCCAGCCCGACTCAGCCGGCCACGATTTCCAGTCAAGCACGATCACGTCCAACGGCACGTTACGCCGGCGATACTCGCGCACGACCTCGATCATTTCATTCGCGTTCACATACCGCTCTTTCGACTGGATGTAACCAAACATCCATTTCGGGAGCATGGGCGGCTTGCCGGTCAGTACATAATACCTGCGTGTTATGTCCTGGAGCCGCTCGCCGAAAATGAAGTAGTAATCGAGCTCGTCCACTACATCGGCCCAGATGTATGAGCCATGCGCATCGTCATGGAAGACCATCAACGAGCCGCAATCGAGCAAAATGCCGTAGCCTTTGGTTGAAACGAAAAATGGGACTACAGCTTTGAGATTATGCTGGTACAGCTCGCGGGATTTGCCACGCAGGTTGCCATATCCCTCCTCGTGCGACCCGAGGCCAAACAACGCCTCATTATCGCTAAACACAAACTCGAGCTTGGCCTCGAATGCAATCCGGTCGAATATACGTTGACACTCGGTTTCACGGGTCAGCTCAGGACCGACATTTTGACTGCGAACCGAATTAGCGTTCTTGGCGTGCACGCATTTGTAAACCTCCTTAGGCGTGAGCCATTTACCGCCGCGTTCAGGCTCGCGCGTGAGCAGGTTTCCGTGCTTGTCGAAATAACTAATGGCGCCGGTTCGTTTGTCAACGGTAAGCTTGAGCGCGGAAGTGGCGATCATAAAGTCCGCGTCTGTTTCTTGGAGTTGAACGCTGCAGTGCTTTTGGTCTGCGGGTTTCGGTTTTTGGGCTTCGGCTGTGTGTTTTGGCAGCACGATGTAGCTTGGCGTCGTCTTGAACGGTTTGCCATCGGTAAAGGTGATTCTGGCTATTGCCTCGGTGACAAACCCGATCCGCAACCGTTTGCTGCCGTTGGCCAAGATTACCGTGCCGTCGTTGATTTCCAGTTTGAACATAGCCGCTGCTGACCTCCAGATGGCACGCAAAAGTGTGCGTGATATTTTCTCATGCTGCTGCTGTGGCGCGGCGCTGCCCTAATTCAGCACGAATCTGCGGCTCGAGCCGCTCGAATTTACCGTAAAAAAACACCGGCACCATGCTCAGAGCAAAGCAGATCGCCGGTAGCCAGACTATACTGAACTCGATTGCACGTAACGCTTCGGGTGACTGCTCTTGGTCGGCCACATACCCTGCTGCACCGAGTATCCACATGGGCAGAGCGCCTCCGATGCCGGCGCCGGCTTTGAGGCAAAACGCTGCGCCTACCGCAGCCAGCAGACCAGCAGCGCGCACGCCTGTTTTCCATTCGCCATAATCAGCGCTGTTGGGAAGCAGCGAGAACGGCATTGCCATTGCGGCGCCGCTGGCTAAAAAGCCTATTGTCCAACCGAGCATGATAAGCCTCACCGAATTGCCAGAGATCACCCCCAGCCAAACGGTCACCTGACCCAAAACCATACCGAGCAAACCGAGCGCCCAGACGTTGCGTTTCGAAGTGAGCATGCAGAGCCACGGCAACAAAAGCGCCACTGCAAGCGAGGCGAAGTCAAGTCCGTTGGCAACTTTTATCAGGTCAGGCCTGTGGACCGAGTAAATGAAGAAGTGCGGTACAACTGTGATCCGCGCAATGAACCCGATCCAGAACAGCAGGCTGCTCGAGAAAATGATCAGCCACGGCCAGTTACCTTTCAGTGCTTTGAATGAATTAAAGAGCGGCTGTGGCTTGGTCTCGACAGGCACAATTTCTTTGAGGTTACGGAATGCCACAAGGAACAGGGCCACTGAGACAAGGGCGTAGATCGGTACCGCGAGCATGAACCCCCTACGGTCGTTACCTTGACCGAGCAGACGCACCATTTCAAGCCCGGTAAGGTTCACGATCAACACGCCTAGCTTCGACCCGAACATACGGAATGTTGTAAGCGTGACGCGCTCTTCTGGGTCGGCGGTCAGTGCCGCAAGAATCGACGTCACCGGCGTGTTGATCCCGGTGTAAAGCACGTTGCAGCCGATGTATGTGATGGCAGCGTAGGCGACTTTTGCGTTGTAACTAAGCTCCGGCGTAAGGAATGAGAGCACGCCAAACGTGGCAAATGGGACCGAAAGCCATAGGAACCACGGCCGGCTTTTGCCCCACCGACTGCGTGTCTTATCAAAAATGATACCCCAAACCGGTGCATCAATTGCATCCACCCATCGGGCAAGCAAAAGAATCGTGCCCACTGTCGTTGCCGGAATTTTGCAAGTGTCCGTGTAAAAGTACGGCGCATACCACATCACCCAGCAGAACAAGAGCTGTCCGGCGATGTCGCTTGCCGCGTAACTGAAGCGTGTGGTGTACGAAGTTTTGTTCACAACCGGTTCAATAGTATGGCTCGACGATCTTGGCTACATGCTCGGCTTCGCGTTCGTCCTTGAACTGGATAAGCATGTAAACGCCGTCCGGCCCGAGCGTATCAAGCAGCGGTAAAATTTCGTCTGACTCGACGTTGACAATCTGCACCGATTTGCCAGCAGCCAAGATCCTGCGGTACAACTCGTACCAACGCTTGTGTCCACCGGTCTCAATGCCGGCCTGCGGTGTCCATTCGATTGCGTCTAGCGGCTCGATCTCAAGCAGCGCCTCCAGATGCACCAGTGCCTCGGTGCCGTCCAAGTGATAAAGCGAGTGGTCCAGCCATTTGCATTGGGCTGTCAACGCCGGTACAACAAACCGCTTGAACATCTTCGGCGAAATCATCGCCGAAGCGTCGCACTGTACTTTGGCGACCTTGCCCGGGCCCCAAATGTAAAACGCGCCGAAGGTCGAGCTGCCGTCCTCGAGCTTGATCAGCTCGTAAATGCGTTGGTAAACGGCAAACCACAGCTCGTTGATTTCCCAGATTTTTTGCTCGACCCATCCTGGGCGCTCGACCATGTCAAGTAACACGCGCTCGGTACCGCGTAGTGAGCAAAGCACATCCAGGTTTTCAACAAGGTCCGGACAACCAACGATATATTTGCCGCGGGCGCGCTCGGCACAGCAGCGTATGATCTGTTCGGTTATTTGCCACCAGCGGTTTTGCTCGTCGAACCGCAGTGGTGGCAGGGTCTCGGGCGCGGATTCAGCTTCGATGCACGGGTGAAACCAGACGGTGTCTTCGGCAAACTCAGGTTTGGCTCCCAGAAATAATGCAAGCGAGCCCGGGCCGATGTCGGTTATCGCGCTTGGCAGCACGTCCAGCGGAAAAACCGAGCGCGACAGCCTATAGTGGTTCTCGGCTGCGCGGAACTCGGCATCGCAGTACCGCGCTTCCAAACTAACAGGCTGCGGTGGTGGTGCAACTTCTTCGTGCACCGCTCGCCCGACTTCAGGCGCGCCCCACATGCCGATGAGCAACCCCTTGCGGTTCCACCATCTAACGAATCGTGTCTGTGTCTCTGCCCAGTTTGCTTTCCACATATTAGACGTGCGCGAAACGCCAGCTTACTGGCCAACAGGCACGCAATAAAGCAAAAGCTAAGGCGCATTGCGCCCCCAAAACACTGTGTAGTCTGCCTTTTGGCCTTGGCGCGCCCGGTGTGCCGTTGTAGAAGTTGTCGTGCGCGCGACCATGAACTTGAATCACAGTCAACCAGCACACAAAAGCGTGAATCATTTGATGAAAATGCGGCTGGTCGGTCTTGCCGTTGCTTTGTTTGGAGTTACTTGCGCTGTGCCGGCTGAAACCTGGACTGGTGTCGAGTTTTGGGTTGCACCCGACGGTAACGACACAAATCCAGGCACGCGCGAACAACCGCTTGCTTCGATCTCGCTTGCGCTGCGCAAAGTACGCGAGTTACGCCGGTTGACAAACGCCGCGGTAGCAAATGGTGCGCGGATAGTTTTGCGCGGCGGTGTTTACCAGCTCACGGCTCCGCTGCTGGTGCGGCCGGAAGATTCAGGAACCGAGACAGGTCCGACGCTAATCGAGGCTGCGCCAGGGGAACGCCCCGTGCTCAGCGGCGGTATTTTAGTCACGGGCTGGCGAAAGTTAAAGGAAAAAGTGCCTGGCTTGCCGAGAATGGCGCAACGGCACGTTTGGGTTGCAGAGGCACCGCAGTTTTGCGGGCGCATGGTCGAATGCAGGCAACTTTGGGTCAACGATCGCAAAGCCATTCGCGCACGTGAACCTAACGGAGAAATCATGCACAGGCTGCTTGTGTGGGATAGGCAGAAACAAGAGGCATTGATTCCGGCCGGCCCGGTGCGTGCGCTCAGGCACACACCGCAACTGGAAATGATTTTCCACCAGCAATGGGAAATTGCGGTCTGCCGAGTCAAGTCGCTCAGGATACTGGGCGACAAAGCCTGCATAACATTTCAAGACCCAGAAGGCCGCATTCAATTCGAGCATCCGTGGCCGCAGCCGGTCATGACAACCAACTACACCGGCCCGTTCTTCCTGGCCAATGCAATCGAATTCCTCGACCAGCCCGGTGAATGGTTTCAAGAACTACCAAGTGGCCGGATTTACTACTGGCCCAGACCCGGCGAAGACATGACACAAGCGCGCGTAGTTGCGCCCGCGCTGGAAACGCTCGTTTTAGTGATGGGCAGCCTGGACCGGCCGGTCACAAACGTGCATTTTAAAGGGATTACTTTTGCGCACACGACCTGGCTACGGCCTTCGTATGCGGGTCATGTGCCGTTGCAGGCTGGCATGTTCATGCTCGACGCCTACAAGCTCGTGCCCAAAGGCACACCCGAATGGCGCAGTTTGGATAATCAAGCGTGGATCGGTCGGCCAGCAGCAGCAGTCACCGCGCGCACCACACGCAACATCCGGTTCGTGCAATGCACGTTCGAGCATCTGGCTTCTGCCGGACTCGATTTCGACTTCGGCGTGCGCGACAGCGCGGTCGAATGTTGTCTGTTCCGCGATATTGGTGGGAACGGACTTCAACTTGGTAAGTTTTCCGATCCGGGTATCGAGACGCATTTGCCGTACAACCCGGTAGACGAACGTGAGGTATGCGCACGGATCCGAATCGCAAACAACCTGGTGACAGATACTGCCAATGAAGACTGGGGGTGCATTGGCATATGCATCGGGTTCGCACGCGAAATTACCGTCGCACATAACGAGGTGTACAACACATCGTACACTGGCATCAGTGTTGGCTGGGGCTGGACACGCGCGACAAACTGCATGCGCGACAACCTTATTCACGCCAATCATATCCATCACGTGGCCACCCGCATGTGCGATACAGCAGGCATTTATACGCTGTCGTGCCAGCCTGGAACCGTGATTAGTGAAAACTTCATCCATGACATCCACATGAGCCCTTACGCGCATGATCCGAACCACTGGTTTTACATCTACCTGGACGAAGGCTCGTCATACATCACCGTGCGCGACAATTGGTGTCCGGAAGAAAAGTTCCTCAGTAACGCAGTTGGCCCGGGTAATGTCTGGGAACGCAACGGCCCGTCGGCACCGCAGAAGGTCAAAGAAACCGCCGGCCCCGAACCTTGGGCACGCACCATCCTCACCGAAATGCTCCGGTAGGAGCCGGAAAGTAACCACGTAGGGCGTGGGTGGAAGCTTATTTGTTTTCGCCAGTACCTGGCGGGGAATTTGACTTGCCAGCACGGCCTTTCCACAGCTCGTAAACGAATCCGCCCACAATCATTGCCACACCAAGCACGCCAGTGTAGGGCAGGAGCCACTCGATCCGTTTTGTCAGTTCGGCACCGATCCACAACAGCACCGTGGCGATCAAAATCACGATGCCCCAGTATATGACGCGATTCTTCGGCATAACGTTTTATCCGAGTTCGGTTGCCAGCGGCAATGAGTATCGCAGAAGACCTCCGCGCTGTCACGCGCTCGAAATTCCGTGGTCGTGGCCGGCCTTCGGACTGAAGATTTAGAGGGCGCTGCACCGTCGGCACTGCATGAGGTCGTTACAAAGCGTGCAATTCCGGCTGGGTGCAGCTTGTAGTCCCGCCTTCAGGCTGTGGATTGTGAGCCAGCCACGCGCCCGGCTGGTTGTAGTGCGGACCCGCGCTTGGGTGGCTGCGGTGCAAACCGGCTTGGGTTGTGCCTAGCCCAACCATTCCGCGTGGTGTGTGTTAGGCTTGTTTACATTGCCCAGGGTTTGGGTTTGGCCGACCCCGGTTCAGCGTATGAGCAAAGGACACTTTAGAGCTTTCGGCTCGGATGTGTTAGTGTTGCATCGGGTGCATTCGCTTTCAGCCGAGACAAATGGAACGGGTACCGGCAAAACCGGGCGGAAACGGCGGCTATCAAAGTTATGTCACGCCCTGAATTAGAGCCCGCAATTAGGTTTAACTGGCCGTGTGCAAAAGCTTTTTCGGCACAATTATACCAAAGGCCGTGCGAGGGCGTTCTGCGGGCAAAAATCACGCACCCCCACAATCTTGAGTCAGTTCGGCTATGTTCGTGCGGCCGGAGCAGCTAGGCGCCAAAGAAGTGAAATTCAGCCAGATGGATGCTTGACAAAGGCATTTTGCATGACTAAACAGGCACGAAATAGTTATGCAACATGTAGAACTTGCGTGGGTTGATTACGCGATCTTGCTCGCATATACGGCTTTCGTAATAGGCATTGGATTTGCACTGCGGCGCTATATGCAAACGTCGGCTGCCTTTTTAATGGCCGGCCGGTCGATTCCAGCCTGGGTAACTGGGCTAGCGTTTATAGCGGCGAACCTGGGTGCGCTTGAGGTAATTGGCATGGCAGCCAATGGCGCAAAGTACGGTATCATGGCGTGCCATTTTTACTGGATCGGTGCGATACCTGCGATGGTGTTTTTGGCGGTGTTCATGATGCCGTTTTACTATGGATCAAAAGCGCGTTCTGTGCCCGAGTACCTAAAGATGCGGTTCGACGAACGCGTGCGGTGCCTGAACTCGATCACGTTCGGTGTGATGACAATGATGACTTCGGGCATATCGTTGCACGTGCTGGCGGATTTGTTGCGGCAGTTGGTGGGATGGGATTACAACCTGTGCTTGTGGGTGGCTTCGGCAATTGTGCTACTTTACGTGTTTAAGGGCGGGTTAACCTCGGCGATTTACACTGAGGTATTGCAGTTTTTCATGATTGTGCTTGGGTTTGCGCCGATTGTGTACCTGTGTCTTCGGGACACGGGCGGTTGGGGGAAGGTAACCGAGGCGCTCGGACAAGTCGCAGCAAATCCGCAAGCATTGGACCTAGCCAAGACAAACTTCCCGCCCAACGCATGGACAAGTTCATGGGCATCTATGTCTAGCGCGCAGAACAACCCGATGGGTATGGACTGGATCGGCCTGACTTTTGGTTTGGGATTTGTGCTGTCGTTTGGTTATTGGTGTACGAACTTCCTAGTTGTCCAAAGGGCAATGGCAGCCAAAGACATGACTGCGGCACGGTTAACGCCGCTGATAGCTGCTGTACCGAAGATGATTTTCCCTGTGCTGGTGATTTTGCCCGGTATGGTGGCAGTTGCATTGGCGCACATAGGCAAGGACGGGTTCACCCTGCCGAAGAAACCGATCGAGCCAGCCGCGTTTGCCAGTGCTATTCCAATCATCCAAAAGGCGGCCAACCAACACACCGAGCTGGAGGCAGTTTTCGAAGATCTTTCTAAGGCGGTCGGTTTACCGTTGTCACGTGAAAAGGTGGAAGCGCTGGTGCATGACCACGCCGAGGGCAAGCTGACTGAACAACAGTTGAAAGAACGGCTCCAAAACGCGGTAACAGAAAACGATTACAACAACGTGATGCTCGCGATGTTGAAGCGGTACTTGCCCCCAGGACTACTCGGCCTGGGCCTGACGGCGTTGCTTGCATCGTTTATGTCTGGCATGGCGGGCAACATCACCGCGTTCAACACGATCTGGACGTATGATCTGTATCAGGCGTACATCGCGCCAAACCGGACAGATGACCATTACCTGTGGATGGGCCGAGCCGTGACAGTAGTTGGTGTTTTGGCAAGCATTGCTTGCGCCTACATTGCCAAACAATACGGCAACATAATGGACCTTGTGCAGCTTGTGTTCGGGTTTGTAAACGCGCCGCTGTTTGCCACGTTCCTGCATGGCATGTTCTGGGCACGCGCAACTGCCCACGGCGCATTTTATGGGTTATTGGGGGGCACAGCTACCTCGGCCCTTTTCCACGGCCTGACAATCAGCCAGGGCAACACGCCAGGGATCAAAGGCGCATGGATTGCACATCTGCTCGGCGCGCAGCCATTGCATGTGTTCCAAAGCGAGATGGCGCAGAACTTCTGGCTTGCGTGCTTTGCGTTTAGTGTCTGTTTCCTGCTTACACTTGTGATCTCGCTGGGCACACGCCGGACCAAGTCCGATGACGAGCTACGAGGTCTTGTATATTCGCTCACGCCCCGGATCAAGGACCACGGCCGGGCATGGTATAAACGTCCAGGTGTGGTTGGGGTGGTTCTGCTGGTTATTTGTGCGGTGATAAACATCATCTTCTGGTAAAGGAGAGTTTTATGGGCCTCGATATACGTTATCCGATTGGAATCATGTTTGCGATTGTGGGCGCGTTGCTGGTGATCTTCGGTCTGACAACAAGTGGCAATACCGAGCTGTACCGGCGCTCGCTCGACATCAACATTAATCTTTGGTGGGGGTTATTATTGTTTGCGTTTGGGTTGTTGATGCTGTTCTTGGCCTGGCGCACAAAAGGTCGTGCCCAGCAACCCAATTCCCAACCACAGCAAAAGTAACAACGCAACCCGGTTGTCGGAAATAACAGTGCACAACACACAGCCAGACCTTTGTTGTCAATGAAAGCCAATCTCACAAAAACACAGTTCGGCACCATGCCCGATGGCAGGCCGGTTGACCTTTACACGCTAACAAATGCGAACGGCGCCGTCGTCAAGATCACAAATTACGGCACCATCATAACTGAGTTACATGTGCCTGACCGCAACGGTCAATTCGGCGATGTAGTGCTTGGGTTTGATAATCTGGCGCAGTATCTTGCGGGGCATCCGTATTTTGGTTGCACCGTGGGCCGAGTTGCAAACCGGATTGGAGGCGCAAAATTTACTCTTGATGGTAAGACGTACACATTAGCGGCGAATAACGGACCGAATCATCTGCACGGCGGCTTGAAGGGGTTCGACAAGGTCCTTTGGCAAGCCGAACCACAAACCGATGTATCGGTCAAGTTCACATACATAAGTCCCGATGGCGAAGAAGGGTACCCGGGCAACCTGGCAGTTACGGTTGTAATGACGTGGACTGACCAGGACGAACTTGTGATCGAGTATAGTGCCACGACGGATAAAGCTACCCCGGTTAACCTGACGAATCACAGTTACTTCAATCTTGCTTGTGAAGGCGACATACTCGGGCATGTGTTGATGCTTTCGGCAAGCCAGTACACGCCTGCTGATGCGAGTCTGATACCGACCGGCGAAATCAGGCCTGTGGCTGGGACACCCTTGGATTTTACTACGCCGACCCCGATTGGCGCGCGGTTCGACCAGCTAGATAATAAGCCGCGCGGCTACGACCATAACTTTGTCATCAACCGTGCGGGTAAAGGCCTTGCATTGGCTGCGCGTGTGTTCGAACCTAAAACAGGCCGTGTAATGGAGGTGTTCACGACCGAGCCAGGAATACAACTTTACACGGGCAATTTCCTTGACGGGTCGCTCAAAGGTAAACGCGGGGTGGTTTATAAGCAGTACACAGGTTTCTGTCTCGAGACACAGCATTTCCCAGATGCGGTCAACAAACCGTTGTTCCCATCAATAATACTGCGCCCTGGGCAGACTTACCAGCAGACCACGGTCTATAGATTTTCCGTGCGAACATAGGTTTTTCGCATAGGGTTACGGGGCACCAAACGCAAATCGCATAGGCACAGAACCGATTCAAAAACCGGCAGATTGGACGTTTCAAAATGAATCTCGCGCAACTTGCAAACCAGACAGTAACCGAGTTTATAAAACTGTACGGACGCGACCCGCGTTGGGTAGTGGCTGCGCCCGGCAGAGTCAACCTGATTGGCGAACATACCGACTACAACGACGGCTATGTTTTCCCAATGGCAATCGAGCGGTACACAGTCATCGCTGCCGCGCCGGCCCTCAAAGACGCAAACCGTGTCCAATTATGCTCGACCTCGATTGCGCAACATTTCACAGTTGATCTCGGCAAACCCTTGATGCCGTTCCAGAGGGGCACCTGGGTGAATTATCCAACCGGTGTGATAGCAGGGTTTATTGCGCGCGGGTTGAAACCGACCGGGTTTGACGCACTGGTCAACTCAACCGTGCCGTTGGGTGGGGGACTATCAAGCAGTGCCGCCCTCGAAGTTGCCACGGCGACCTTGCTCGAAATTGTCACGGGCACAAAACTCGATCCGGTCGAAAAAGCGCTTCTTTGCCAGAAGGCCGAACATGAATATGCTGGTATGCCGTGTGGCATCATGGACCAGTTCATTTCTGTGATGGGAAAGGAAAACCACGTCATGCTACTTGATTGCAGGTCGCGTACGCCCGAGCTTGTGCCAATGACAGATCCAAGTGTCAGGGTGCTGATCATAAACACAAACGTTAAACACGAGTTGACAGGCAGCGAATACCCCACCAGGCGTAAACAATGCGAAACTGCGGCACAGATGCTTGGTCTGCCTTCGCTGCGTGATGCGACAATCGAGCTGCTCGAAAAGGCCAAGGATAAACTTGACACTGTGGTGTATCAGCGTGCCCGGCATGTGATAGGTGAGATTGACCGGACAGTGCGTGCTGCTGCAGCCGTTCGTGCTTCCAACTGGGCTGAGATGGGCCGGCTGATGTATGCAAGTCATTACTCGCTGCGCGACGATTACGAGGTAAGCTGCGCTGAACTGGACGTCGTTGTTGAGATTGCGAAAGAGATCGGTGTCAATGGCGGCGTTTACGGCTGCAGAATGACCGGAGGCGGTTTTGGCGGTTGTTGCGTTGCCCTGGTCCAGGCGGACAAGGTCGAGGCTATCTCAACCGCAATTGCAGTCGGGTACAAACAAACGACCGGCATTGATCCCACACTATTTGTTTCACGGCCTGCAGCAGGCGCAATGGTTTTGCAAGGTTAACATTGCCGTGTGTTTTGGGTGTTTAATGTGTTAAGCTGAGTCAGCTTTCTTTAGCATTTCTGCTACGCGTTCACCAAGTGCGACCGGGTCAGCTACAGACCCGCTGGCTTCTGCAGTGTGCTTTTGGCCCGTCCGAAATGACGCCGCGCGCATGCGCAGGCTGTTACCGACGACTTCAGCATATGCGGCAACCGGACTTTGGCAACCGCCACCCATTGCGCGTAAAAAGGCGCGTTCTGCAAGGACACTTTGATATGAGTTGAAATGATTCAGCCGAGCGCAAATTGCGCGCATACGTTCATCGTCTGCACGAATTTCGATCCCGACCGCCCCCTGACCAACGCACGGCATCATTTCATCGGGTTCAAGGATTACAGCAAGCAACCCATCGGGTACGCCTTCACCTGTTAGCTTGCCGTCGAGTGCAATTGTAAAATTCAGCCGTGTAAGGCCTGCCAGGGCAAGAATTGTTGCGTCAAAAGCATTGCCCTCTGCAAGCTTTCGTAGGCGTGTAGGCACGTTACCGCGCAACCCGACAAATTTGAGGTCTGACCTTTGTGCCAGCAATTGCGCCCTGCGCCGTGAGCTGCTTGTGGCAAATATGGTGCCTGCAGGCATGTCAATTAGACGCGTGTGCGGCTCGAAGCCGTGCCTTCTCAGCTCGGCGAATAAGTTGTTTTTCGAGGGTGAATTTGAATTTTCCACCGGCTCAAGTGCCGCCCGATAAATCAGCACGTCGCGTACATCGGCGCGTTTGCATACTGCACCCAGTGTTAGACCGGCTGGCAACTCAGTCGGCAGGTCTTTTAAGCTGTGCACGGCCATGTCGGCGCGGTATCTCAGCAGTGCGACTTCAAGTTCTTTGGTGAACAATCCTTTGTGCAGTTTGTCTGGTGCGTGCGCCAGTGAAGCGGTTTGAAGCTTGTCACCGGTGGTTTTAATGATCTTGAGCTCAAACCTGAGCTTTGGGAAAGCTGCTCTGCATTGGGCGAGCACACCTTCGGCTTGGGCAAGTGCAAGCGCACTGCCGCGTGTTGCTACTATGATTGGCCGTTCTAGCTGTGGCATTTGAGTGCGCTATTGTTTGTGTGCAGCGGGGTTGCGTCGGTGCAACTTTTTTAACAGCGCATCCACCCGAGTGCGAATTAATTGTTCGCACCTTGTGATCTCAGCTTGGCGCTCGTATGCGTATTGCTGACTGATTGCCTGCAGATCGTCAATGTTGAACAGGAACACGTTGTCCAGCGTGTTGACCTCGGGATGAATGTCCCGCGGCACGGCAACGTCAATCAGCATTAATGGTCTGCCCCGACGCCGGTTTGTGACGGGTTCGAGCTGTTTGCAGTCTATGATGTAGTGCGGCGCGTTAGTGCTACTGATCACAATGTCAATCTCGTCAAAGACAGTTGTCCATGCGTCAAACGGCACAGCTCGACCGCAAAGTTGTGCGGCTAAACGTTCAGCGCGTTCAGGCGAGCGATTCGTTATAATGCACTTTGCGCCGCGCGACAGCAAAGCTCGTGCGGCCTTTTCGCCGGTGTCACCTGCGCCAATCACAAGCACGGTGCGGCCTTGCAGCGATGCAAAAATTCTTTCGGCGAGATCGACCGCAATCGAAGCCACCGACACGTTACCGCGTTGGATATTGGTATGTGTGCGGATGAATTTGGCCGTGTTGAAAGCGGCTTGGAATGCCATGTTTAGGTTCAGGCCGGTACAGCCGTGTTTAAACGCTATTGCGTAGGCGTGCTTGAGCTGGCCGAAAACCTCTGTCTCGCCCAACACCATCGAGTCAAGACCGCATGCAACTTTGAACAGATGTTCGATGCTTTTCGGCTCGGCCAATGTATAGAAGCCTGGATCGAGTGTGTCAGTGTACTTACAGAAAGTGCGCAAAAAATCTGTCAGAGACCGCCATGCTACAGCCGGCTCGAGCTGTGTTGCTGCGTAAATTTCAACCCGGTTGCAAGTTGAAAGGACAACTGCTTCATCAGCAACCCCCTGTGCACGCAATTGTTGCAGTGCCGCTGGTATTTGCGCTTCGTCAATAGCAAACCTTTCGCGCACTTCAACAGGTGCGGATTTGTGGTTTAGGCCGATCAGAACAATTGCCATGGCAGCAGACACACTGCAGCTTTCAGGGGTTATGCAATTTGGAAAGCAGATTTGTAGCCCAAAAGCTCAATAAAACAACCGCAAATGCGCCGACTGACGCACATGCAAACTTCCGGCCGGCGCGCGCGAACCGTATCCTCCAGAGCACCAGACACATGTAAAGCGCCCAAATTGCTACTGACCAAACTACCTTGGGATCGCGCAGGTACCCTGCGTCAGTTGTCTCGACAGGCCGCGGCAGGATTGCACCGGTGAGCAACCCGGCACTGAACAAGATTAAGCCAGCCAACAACGCGCCGGCTGCGATTGCGTCAAGCCGTTCAATCGGTGGCAACAGGGCCATGACAGCGCGGAGTTTGTGCAATTTCAGATTGCGTTCCTGCATCAGATACATTGCGCCGGCAACTGCCCCCACACCAAATGCGCAGTATGCAACAAGTGCCAGTGTTGCGTGTAGGCTTGTCAACGCAACGTCGGGTTCAGCGCTGCGCCGGTCGGGTGTGTCTAGCCCGGGCATGAGCGCAAACACGCCCATGCAAAACACAAGCGGCGCGGCAAATACGCCAAAAAACTTCATACGCAGCACGAGCCAAAACACAAACTGCACAGCAACGATTGCCCAGGCAACAAAGCTTGTTGCCTCGTATAAGTTGCGCACCGGGCACCTTTGTTCTGTAATACCACGCTGAAGCATCGAAATGGTGTGAATGGCAAACCCAAGCGCCAGAAGCCAAATGCACATGCGGTTTTCTTTGCGAAAACCTGTCCGCCAAAGAAAAATTGCGCAGGCTGTGCTCAGCCCGTACACGAGCACTGCACAAAGGAAAAATTCTCGGTCAGTTAGCCACACAACACGCAACGAAACCTGCCAGATCAGGCATGACCCCGCAACTCAACCTTTTTCGGTGCGCGATTTTAGTCGGCCAATTATGCCGTACACTATTAAGTGTCGGTCAGATATCACCTCGACTTTAAGCTCAAGCAAACCGGCCTTACGCAGTTGAGCTCGGACTTCGGCAGGCGTAAATGCAGCAAGCAACGAATTAAAGAAATCGCGTTTGAGAATCGGCGGTTCAGCGCCCGAGTATTTCTCGACTAACCATTTTGCTCTATGGGCGGTTTGTGGCCGTTTCAAGTCAGCTACAAAAACAATTGTGCCCGGCCGTGAATACACGCGTACTGTTTCCCATAGAACCCCCGGGTCTTGCAGATGATGCAGGAAACTGCTGCAGATGATGATGTCATAGCTCTTGTGCGGCAACTTGACCCCTGGGAATACACCTCGGATAAGCCGAATGCGGTCCGCAATACGATGCTTTGCAACTGCGCGGCGTGCATATTTGAGCATGGCAGCCGAGCCATCCACAGCATCAAACTCATAACCAGGGTTTGACTTTGCAAATCTGATTGTCACGTCGGCTGCGCCGCAGCCAAGGTCAAGCACCGCTGCACGAGCGGGTTTATGAGGGAATTTTTCGTCGAACAACCTGACATACCGACTGTGTGGTTCGGCAAAGTCTGCAAGTGCATAAGCCCGGGCCTGTTTGTCCGAAAGCATCAGCTCTGGTTCGGGCACTCGGTTCATGGCATGCTGCAGGCCGGCAACCTCGACAGATGCAAAGTCGGCTTACTTCGGGTTGTTAGGCGCAAGATTCGCACGGAGGAACTTGTCCGCCTCAGCCGGTGTAATTTTTTTTGTGTCTGCAATACCTGCTGCGAGGCCGGCTGCAAATGCTGCGGCAGCGGATGTACCTGCCACGATAAAATGTTTACCCCCGTAATTCAAAATGCTTACCCCAGGCCCAACTACGTCAATGAAATCCCCTCGATTTGCAAAAGGCGCAATGTTGCGGTTGCCATCTCCTGCTGTTACAGCCGTGACATCGGGGTATGCAGCCGGGTAAACCGGTGTGCTCACAGGGACGTTGCCCGCTGCGCCATAAAACACAATGCCTTGCTGGTGCGCGCGCGCGATGATGTCGCGCAGCAACGGGCTGTCTGCTTCTGTACCCAGACTTAGGTTAATCACAGTTGCACCTGCGTTAACGGCCTCGGCTATACCGCGTGCAACATCGAATGTGGTTGTGTTTGGATTATCGCCGTAGATGTCAATGGGCAAGATTTGCGCCGATGTTTTCCCACCGGTTGCACTCTGCAGGCTCGTAAGGATTGTGTATGCCATTGAAGTCGCGTGAGTCGGTGTACGCGGGTCTGGCTGCGCTTCGCCCGCAAGCGAAATCGCCTTCAGAAAGAACGAGTCCAGTTCACCTCCTAACGATTGTATTGGTGTGTCCACCAGACCGATTATCAACCGGTCATTGTTACCCGGCGGATTAAACTTCAGGGTCAATGGCGGTACTGAACTGGCCAGAACTGGCCGCGCTTGAGCTGGACGATCAATTGCGTAATTATCCTCAACAGACTCAACCTCGGGTGTTGCGGCGAGTCTGCCACGCGCAGCCTCGGCTGCATTTGCATCGTCGAACTTGAGCCTGTAAATGTTGCGCTCGGGTATGGTGCCAACCACTCTAGCACCCAGCAACCGTGCGAGCTCGTCAATGTTTGTTCCCGGTTTGACCCGCACAATCAACTCATCAGCAAGCCGGTTTGTTTTTCCGCTCGACACAACTGGCATGGTGGTGGTCGGTGTAATTGGCCGAGTTGCATCTGCCATCGAAGTGCGAAACACATAAAGTCGCATCACGCCGTTTGTCTCAGGCACAAGCGCAAAGTTAAAACCGCCGAGCAACCGCCGTAGAGCATCGTTTATCGGCAACGTTGCGAACTTGACGGAAATGGTGGTCTCAGCCTCAGGCTCGACGTACACATGCCACCCCGTTGCAGCCGCGATATTCTGAAGCACTTTGGTGAGCGACCAGTCGCGCAGGTCTGCTTGAACATCACCCCGTTGATTGTCCCACACGAACGCGTCGGCGCCACGGCCCGGTCCACAGACCAAAACCAACCAACATGTAACCGCCGCCACACAACACAGCCTGCCAATGGTCACGTTTGTGCTCACACAGTTTTAGATACACCGCTTCCGCGCACAAGTTACGCCACAACCACCCAAAAGCAAGTTGGACACGGCGCATATCCCACCGACTGGATCAGCCCAGCCGCGCCGCTACAATGATGACCCGCACGCAGACCGATGTATTCGTTTACACCACAACTCGGCAGCCTTGCAAATCGTTGTAAAAGCCGGTGCACCGGCCGCCCGGCCGCTTTTGCCTGAACTCACCACGCTGATGACCCGCCGTGGATTTGCCTGCTGTTACACCGTTACTTCAGACCCTTGACGATCTTTAGTGCCGCGGCTGCATCGGCTTCGGTATCAAGCCCAATGTAGCAAACGAATTTCCTGCCAATTGCGCTCGCAGTTAATTCGCGCAGGTTCAACCCTTTCTCGGCCAGTGCGCCGGCAAGACGCGCGCCTTGCCCGGGTTTATCCGGTCCTTCGATGCGCACTGCCACCATGCCCTCGGCTTTTTTGAACCCGGCGGATTCAGCGGCTGTTGTAGCTTTTTTGCCCTTAACAGGCGCAACAAAAACCACCCCTTGACCAGGTTTGTCAGGTTCGCGTCTAGCTACAACGCATTCGAGGTTCGCCTTTGCGTCGGCCAACGCTTTGAGTTTGGCTGCCAATGCGCCCGGTTTATCTTCGATGGCAGCCGACCACACTTCGACTTTTTGCGCTTTCATGTTCGGTTGATTTGTTTTTGCCTTTTGTGGATCGCTTTCTCGACGTTCGCAACCCGATTTTATCGGCGGCGCAAAACCGTGTCAAACCATGCCATGTAAACTCCCCGGACCTCTGATGACAAGTGCCGAACGGCTGCACCGTGTAACTGTCTCACTTCGCCATTGAACACGGCTTGTCCATCATTACTCAGAGGCCACGTGTTCAATGCCAAATCCGGTTGCCGATGCAAAGTGGTAAAGACCGCGTTTTGTTTTGCTTTTCTTTAGGCAGGTTTTCTGACAACAAATGATGTGTGTTGCTCGATGCTCTATTGCTGCTGCTCGGACTGGCGCTTGTGGTCAAGGGTGGTGACCTGTTTGTATCGGCGGCGGTGCGGCTTGCCGAATCATTGCATGTGCCACGCGTAGTTATTGGCGCGACACTGGTGAGTCTTGCAACCACGAGTCCCGAGCTCGTTGTTTCTGCAACAGCAGGCGCAAAAGGCGCGTCTGATCTTGCTCTCGGAAATGCAATAGGATCATGCATTTGCAACATTGGCCTGATCATGGGCCTGACGGCGGCCCTGAAACATGTAGATGTGCACCCAGCTGTACTGCGCACGCCGCTGCTTGCAATGTTCGGCTTTGCAGTGCTGCTGTTTCTAATGGCGCTGGATCTCGAGTTGGCGCAGTGGCAGGGGTTGGTTCTGATCATATGCGGTATCGGTTACTTCGCTTACGATTTGCTCTGGCACACACGCGCGGTGGCGCCAGCGGAGGAAGCCGAAGCAACCGATATTATGAAGCGGTTTATCGAACGCGCGCGAGTCCTACGTGGTCAAGCCGGCTCAATTGCACAGTTCGTTTTAGGGGCGGGTCTTGTTGTGGTAGGGAGTTATTTGTTGGTCGAAGCAGCAGTTAATGTGGCAAGAGCGCTCGGTGTACCGAACATGATCGTTGGGCTGACGGTGATCGCTGTGGGTACATCCCTGCCCGAACTCGTCACGGCCGTAACCTCGACGCGCAAGGACGTATCCGACCTTGCCGTTGGTAATGTGCTGGGCGCAAACATAGCTAATCTTACGCTCATTGTCGGCACTGCAGCGGCGCTTACAAATGTTAGACTGAAATGTGCCACTGAACTGTTCAACTTCCCCGCGCTGCTTGTCACTTTTGGTTTGCTGCTGTGGATGTTACTGACCGATCGCAGGATTACGCGCAGGGAAGGCGCCGTCCTGCTGGTTGCATACGGCGTGTATGTTGTGACGCTGCTGGTGTTTACAGTAGCTGAACACTCCTAAGTCAACCCCCGCACACAGCAAGACCTAACGGTCTGGTGGCCCAAACACAACAAGTGAAGCCAGTCTGCAGCACAGGCTGCCTCACAAACCAACCCATAGACAACCAGCGCGTTCAGACCGGATAATCAAGAGTTTCACGGACCATGACCTTGGTGAGCGCCTTTGCGGCACGGTCTTTGGCTAGGCGAAAACCGGCCAATGACGCGTCGAGCAGCCGGCGTATTCTTGTAAACTCTGCAAGGTCGTTTGTGTGCCCGGACGCGCCTTGCGTGTCAGTGCCGTGGTTGTCTGTTACCCCAAGCGGCTGGCTGTACCCGTAGACAAGCTCGGCGCAAATCCGTCCTGTTTCACCTGCGGCGCGGGCAGCCTGCACGTTGCACAGGTCGGTGTAAAACGCAACTGTACCAGCCAAGCCGTCTGCCAATGCAGGGTTGGCCATACCCTTTTCACTAAGCTCGATTACGTCCAGGATAAACTGCCGCGCAGCCAGCAGCCAGCATAGTGCATCCGCAAGCGCAAATGTGACCCCTTGCCGTGTCTTGTGATACAGCTTGTTGCCGGCCGGGTCGGTTATCTTTTGCGTGTAGTTCAATGTCCAAACCCACAGTTGCATTGCTGTGGCAAGTGTTGCGGCACCGATGCCAGGTCGGCTGGCTGCCAACTGCTGCAGCTGGGCAATCCACTGCTCGAACTGCGCCAGGAACAGCTCGTTTGTCATTGTGATGGATAACTGCAGGCGCTGGACGGCTTCCGGGCCTTCGTATGTTGCCTCAAGTTGCGCATCAATCCACTTTAAGCCGATGAACCCAGGGCAATCCTCCGTTATGCCATAGCCGCCGAGCAAGCTTACAGCTTCGCGCATCATGTTTGCCCCCTGGCCTGTATTCCAGAGTTTGCATGCCGGACAAAGCACATTGGCGACTGAATCAAGCAGAACAAATTGAAGCAGTGCATCATGCTGTTGTTCAACTGCCGGGGAGGCGCTGGCTGCGCGTTGTTTGATTAGGGAAAGTGCTTCCTGCTGTTTTTTAGCCAGTTCCTTGAATGCCGCCCGGCCAGAAAGACCTTTGTCGGCGAACAGTTTGTCCTTCTGTTTTTCAATTGGATCGAGTTGGTCGAACAGCCTGGCTGCAGCAAACCCAAGCGACGCTGCGGCTTCGCCTGTTGCCCAAACGTCAATTAGCCGATGGAGCACGTCCTCCTTTTGCATCAGGCCAAGCTCGTAGCGTGGCGTGCCGGGGGCGCCTTCGCCGCCGCGGAACCGGTTGCGTGCATATTGAATAACGGGTTCGACGGCAGACAACAGCTTAGCAGCGGTCATCAACCCGACGGTCACGCGCGTGCGCCGGAACACGGCTTCGATGACTTCGCTATGGTTACGGTTCGGCACGATAATACCGTCTTTGACGGTGTAGCCGCCTATGATGCGGTTTGCCGGGACACGTAGGTTCAGCACTGGATCGCTCGTGGCCGAAAGCTGATGCACAAACTTCTTTGTTGGTGTGCCGCGGTCGAACACACCCGGATCGGTTTCCTCCAGAATGATCATGCAACTGCCCTTGATCCGTGGGTCATCCGAGTCAACTGCGGCAGTCACAACATTTGCATATGCCATGTTGGTGATGAACCGGCCGCGTTTTTCGACATGCAAGATTGGCTCACCGCCCTCGGGCCATTCGGCAATTCTGACTTTGCCGGACAAAATGCCCGTTTCAACCCCAACAAACGGCAGCGGCTCGGTTAAAGCAAAGGCAAACCGCCACGGCACGCGGTTTTCGCCCGGCTTGGGCGGAACGGCCCTGCGCATGTAGTACGCGCGCTGCTCAGCCGTGCCACACTCTGCAATTGGGGCAAGG